>OFHA01000185.1_pt1 | contig 56694 bp, 55 predicted proteins | sample 1521891 | NCBI WGS metagenome assembly OFHA01 (sample SAMEA3504089, study PRJEB24116) | mouse gut metagenome | biome: mouse gut; feature: mouse-associated habitat; material: faeces | place: Denmark | collected 2011
GCCCGGCAGCCGGAAGGAGTCCCGGTGAAAGCCGCGCGTCACTTCCGGTGTTCCCTGGGAAAAATGGATGCCTTCATCCGGACTCTCGCAGACCAGGACGCCGGGCAGCCCGCCTGTGCCGGCCTGTGCTATGAAAAACAGCTGACGGGCATGAACGGACGGCCACAGAAAACCACTGTCTCCATCGAGGCCCTGGAATCAGGTCACTACCGGGTGCGCTTTGACAGCAGCCGGGAAATCCTGACCATGGACTGGCGGTGGAAGGAAACCGCTCCCGGGCAGCTGGAACTGACGTACGAAGAAACCGGCGGCAATGAACAGGGCCTGTCGAAGTGGAATCAGAAACTCGCCGGCCTGCTCTTCGGCCTGAGTGCGAAGAAACAGCTGAACATGCGGCTCGACCTGTTTGAAAAACAACTGGAGGAATATCAATGGCAAGACTAGGAATCTCGGTTTACCCCGAACACGATTCCATGGAGAACATCAAGAAGTACATCGACCTGGCTGCAAATCACGGGTTTACCCGGATCTTTTCCTGCCTGCTGTCGGTGACTGACAAGTCCGGAGAAGAAATCAAGAAAGAATTCCGGGAACTCAACGACTACGCCCATGAAAAGGGCATGGAGGTCATCTACGATGTCGCTCCGGCTGTCCTGAAGCACATCGGCGTGGAATGGAACGACCTGTCTTTCTTCAAGGACATGGGAGCAGACGGTATCCGCCTGGATGAAGGATTCGACGGCATGAAGGAAGCCCTGATGACCTGCAACCCCGAGGGACTGAAAATCGAAGTGAACGCCAGCTTCGGCAACGGCTACATTGACAACATCTGCTCCCATCACCCCGACAGGTCAAAGCTCACGACCTGCCACAATTTCTATCCCCAGCGCTATTCCGGACTCTCCCTGAAGCATTTCCGGAAATGCAATGAGGACATCAAGAAGAACAACCTGCCGATTGCTGCGTTCATCGGCTCCTCCCGTCCAGGCACCTTCGGTCCCTGGCCGGTATCCGAGGGCCTCTGCACGCTGGAAGACCACCGGGATCTCCCCCTGGACGCCCAGGCAAGGCTGCTGATTGCTGAAGGTAACGTGGACGACATCCTGATTGCCAACTGCTACGCCACACCGGAGGAATTTGACGAACTGTGCAAGCTCCAGCCCGGGGTGCTCAACCTCAAGCCCGTGCTCGAACGGCCGCTGCAGGAAGGCGAACGCAAGGTGCTCTTCGAACACCAGCACTATGTGCGCGGCGACATGAGCGAGTACAGCGCCCGCAGCACTTTCCCCCGCGTCACCTATGCCGATGAAAGCATCAAGCCCCAGACTTGCCGGGACATGAAGCGCGGCGATATCGTGATCCTGAACGACGGCTACAAAGGCGAGCTGCATATTGTCCTGAAGGATATGCCGGCCGATCCGCGGAAAAACGTGATCGGGCACATTCCGGAAGGCGAGCACGAGCTGCTCAATGCACTTCAGCCCTGGCGTCCGTTTGTCGTGATCCAGTAAGGAGGCGGGTGACTGCGTGTCACAGCCCAAATACGTCCAGGTCATGGACTTTCTGCAGGAGGACATCCAGGGCAAGCCGCCGCAGACCCCGATCCTGAGCGAACGGGAAATTTCCCAGCGGCTGGATATCAGCCGGATGACCGTCCGGAAAGCCATCGAACAACTCTGCCGCCAGGGAGTTCTCTACCGCGGCGGCAACCGCGGAACCTTCGTGGCCCGGCGCCCTGCTTCTGTCACGGTCTCCGGATCAGCTCCGAGACAGGAGCGTCAGCGGGTGCTGTTTCTGGATTCTGTCTATGAATCCGCGAATGTCCGCGATGTCCAGAAGGCCTTCGGGCTGGAGGATCATCAGCGGCTCTTCCGCATGGTGCGGCTGATCCTGGATGACGACCTGCCCCTGCGGGTGGAGGAAATCTATGCCCTGCCGGAGGTGGCCATGGACAAGGGATTCAATGAACTGGAGACCATGTTCCAGCTCGATGCCTGCCGCAACGCCGCCAGTGTGACCTGGGAACTGCGGCCGGCCGTGATTCCGCCGAAGTACAGCCGCCTGCTGAATGTCAGGCAGGGGACCGCGGTGATCTGCCGGCGTGAGGAAATCCGCATGGGAAACGGACCGCTGTATCTCTGCGTCCATACCTGGCTGCATCCCGAGAATGCCCGGATCACCGGCAGCTCTCAGCCCCAGGGAGCTGCAACTTATACCTGAACCCGCCTGCCCCGGATCGCAGGGTCATCCTGCCGCTCCGGGGCTTTTCGCTATCCTGTCTTCGCTTCCATCGGATATCTGCCAACGGAGAACGCAGGCATTGAGCAGTCATTCATCGGCCGCAGAAGGACGCTGGCACGAACCACGGTTGACGCCAGCAACCGCGGGGAATAGAATGAGGACATATAAGTAACTAGTTACGTATATAGGGGCTGGTGAGGAGTCATCTGCAGAAGCCGGACAGGGGCTCATTGGCCGGAAAGGAGAGTGCATGACGCACGAAGAACTCATACAGCGGTTTTCCGACACTCCCGTCCGACAGGGGCGGGCTGTCTTCAGCATGCTGTTCATTCTCACCAACAGACTCCAGACGCTTTTTGACAGCCGGATCCCGGATGTGACCCTCAAACAGTTCATGCTGCTGTCGATCCTGCATCAGGCCGGAACACCGCAGACGCTGACGGAACTGGGAGTACTTCTGGGCTGCTCCCGGCAGAACGTGAAAAAACTCGCAGATATTTTGCAACGGAAGGGATTTGTGGCGGTGATACCACACCCCCGGGATCCCAGAGCGGTGGCGCTGGAGACCACAGAGCGGACAGACCGCTTTTTTGGGGAAGATTTCCGGAAATACCAGGAAGAGCTCCAGGCGCTGTTTTCAGTGTATACAGCTGACGAACTGGCCACACTGTTCAGACTGCTGTCCCGGATGTTTGAAGGAATCGACTGCCTGGCTGCACAGGGTCGTGGGGAAACGGCGAAAGGAGAATCTGAGGTATGAGAACTGTTGTGGTGTATCACTCACAGACGGGATTCACCCGGCGGTATGCCGAATGGATCGCAGATGCAGCAGGAGGTGACTGCTTCACGCTGCAGGAGGCCCGCAAACGGGATCTGTCCGGATATGATGCCATTGTGTACGGCGGATGGGCCTGTGCCGGGCAGATCAGCAAGATCGGCTGGTTTGAGGAACAGATCCCGGCATGGAACGGAAAGCGGCTGGCTGCATTCTGCGTCGGCGCCAGTCCCGCGGACAATCCGGAAGGCCAGGTGTTTCTGGACAAAACGGTGCAGGATCTGGCGGCGGCCAACGTACAGGTGTTCTACTGCCCTGGAGGATTGAACTATGAAGCCATGTCTTTGCGGTACAGGCTCATGATGAAGGCGTTTCTTGCGGGACTGCGGGCAAAGAAGGACCGGACACCACAGGAGGAAGTCATGGCTGCCATGCTCGGGTCTTCCTATGACATCTCCGACCGGCGATACATTGAGCCGCTCCTGGCGTTTCTGTCAGAGACGCAAAAAGACCAGGAGGAAGACTGCTGACAGGCACGCACCTGTATCATCGGCATCGGCCGGATGGACAGGTTGCAGGGCATGGGGAGAACCGGCTTCTTTTCGGTATAATGACCCTGGATGGCTGCAGGGATTTCTGCCCTGCAGCAGCGGACTCCATATTGATGGAGCGGGAGGACACAGAGACATGACAGAAAGCATTCAGGTGCTCATTGCACAGAATCTCGGTGTGGATGAATCACGGGTCACGGAAGGCGCCAGACTCCGGGAGGATCTCGGGATGGATGAGATCTCGTCCGTGGAACTGGCCATGGCGCTGGATGAGCTGACGGGCACAGAGACGACCGAAGAGGACATGAGCGAACTGATCACGGTTCAGGATATCATCCAGTACCTGCAGCGGGCGGGATGAATCCCCTGTCAGCCAGGGACCGGATGGCCCGAGGATTGCCCGGATATGAAAAAACAGGCACTTTGTTCAGGAGTGCCTGTTTCTTCGATGCACTCGGCTCCGTGTCCGCGTATCCTCCCGGACAGACTGCATGCAGCGTGTGTCCAGCATACCGCAGTCCCGGACGGATTCCAGGGACTCGCTCATGGCCTGGAAACTCACCTGCATCCCCTGGCTGTCTGCCAGGTACTCCACCGCATGGTCTTTGCGGATCCCCATGGTTTCGGCAGTGGCTTCTGCGTCAAAATTGGCCCCGAGAAACAGAAATTCCCAGCCATATGCAGTCTGCTCCCGTTCGATCATGGACCGGATCTGTGGCAGCGTATACCGTTTGCTGGCGTTTTCCAGGCCGTCGGTCATGATCGCGAACACGACATGATCTGCCCGGCCCTTCGGAGCTGTCTGTTTCTGGATCTCCGCGATCCTGCGGATTGTTCTCCCCACGGCATCGTACAGTGCCGTGCAGCCGCCCGCTTCAAAGTCCCGGTCTGTCATGGGTCTCATATCCTGGATGTCGATGCTCTCATGCAGCGGTCTGCATCCGGTATCAAACAGCACGGTGGTGACCCGGCAGCGTCCGGGCTTTTTTTGCTGCTTTTCGAGCATGGCATTGAAGCCGCCAATGACATCGGATTCCATCCCTGCCATGGACCCGCTGCAATCCAGGATGAACACGAGTTCTGTCGCTCCCGGTTTCTGCTTCTGACGCCGGTGTGTCTCTTCTATGTGTCTGACTGTCATCTCTGTGACCTCCTCTGTGCCTTTGAGGATACAGGAAGACGGAAAGCTGATGGTCGCCTGTCAGGCGACATCGTACAGAAGAGGAAACATCCCGTGATACAGGGAGACACCCGGATGCCTGTTCTTCCTTGAGACAGAAGATGGCAGACTGCCTGAATCGTCAGCTTCCGCCCAGGAGCGGGAGGTCATAGTGGAAGAGCACTTCGTTGATTTCATCGATGTCCCGCGGACCGTGTTCCAGAAAGTATTCCATCACCACATCGAATTTGTCCGCCGGCGACAGGGCATAGCCTGCCCGTTCCAGCAGTGCTTCAGTTTCCTTCAGCGTCAGCTCCAGTGCCACGGCCAGCGCCAGAATAGTCCGTTTCCCGGGATGGTAGCCCTTGCCGCTGCGGATTTTCGAGAACAGCCGCCTGTCCAGATTGGCTCGCCGATACACCTGTACATCGCTCATGCCCCTGTGGTCAATGAGCTTCATCAGATACACGTCAAAGGGTTCATCGAGTTTCCCGAACATCCTGGAGAAGTCGGGACGGAAAACGGATTCCGGGGCCGCGGAGGGCTGGAGAAGTGTACTTTCACAAAGCCGGTCCATGGCAATTGTGTCTGACAGACGGCGGATTGTCTGAGTCTCGGGCAGATGTTCCTGCAGCCAGTCGTCCACGGCGGACAGGGTCCCTGGGGGAATCTGCACATCGCTGCGGTTGAAGATCACCAGCTTCACATCCATGTCATGGATTTCCAGAAAGCCCCGGATGGCGCACGTGGCGACTTCCAGGGCGTCCCGCCTAGGATAGCCGTAAATGCCACTGGAAATCAGGGGAAAGGCAATGGAATGGCACCCATGTTCAAAAGCCAGCTTGAGGGAGGACCGGTAGGCCGATGCGAGCAGCCGTTCGCTTTCATCCGGAGACTGCCGGCTGTAGACCGGTCCGGCGGTGTGGATGACAAATCGCGCGGGAAGCGCGAATCCCGGGGTGATGACGGCTTCCCCGGTGTGAATGGGGGCCAGTTTGTCGCAGGCAGCCTGCAGTTTTTGGGGACCGGCGGCCATGAAGATGGCCCCGCAGACTCCGCCGCCCATCTGCAGCTGGGGATTGGCGGCGTTGACGATGGCATCGGCCTGGATGCGGGTGATGTCGCCCTGAATGATTTCAAATGGCATAAGGAGGCTCCTTTCTGTGGGGTGGGGGAAGGAAAAACAGGAGCATACAGAAAAGGCTGTGGTTTGTATCTATTTTAGAGCGGATGACAGAATAGGGGAAAACAAAAGGCAAACCATGAAAAATGATTTGCCAGTTTGGGGACCTGGTCCCCCTTCGTTGACAGAGTTATATCATGAGTTAAGGAAGGGCGCAAGGGAGACGTAATTCCCGTGAATTGCGGGAGTCTTTGCCTGTGACCATAAATACGCTGGAGTACAGCAGTGATACTCATGACAGTCTGTTGATTCTGTCGTGAATCAAGTGCTTGAACTTTTGCTGCCATGTCTCTGGCAGTTCAGACTGAACGATCAGAGAAAAAAAACGATGTTCCTGCCGACACAGATTCTGAATGATTCTCAAAGCAGTGGGACGGGGTAATCCCATGCTGTCTGCCAAATAGAGAAAATCGTTTTTTCTTTGATTCTTTTTCTTTCCATGCAGTGTCAGGGCCGTCATTTCGGTATCTTCTGGCAAAACCAGATTTACTGGAAGAAGATCGTACGCGGGGGCCAGGGAATAGAGGCGGCTTCCGGGCCGATTCTCTATCAGAGAAAAATTCTTCAGGTGCATATCTGAATTCCCGGTTATGAAGCAGAAAACGAGGAGCTGGAAGAACCTGCTCTTATCCAGTACAGGGAAATGTGAGAATTTCTCAATAATTTTGGCAGCCTGCTCATACGATCCTTTGTATTTATCTGCCGAGATTCTGTTTGATAATTGTGCAAAGTCTTCCATAGCCCGGAGCCGGAAAGAATCCTTCTCATCCAATTCACGATCCTCACGGCGTGTAATGTAGGCAAGGCCGTTGTTCAACGGAATCAGCCCATGCTTTACTGTCTGGATGCCGACAGCCTGGGCCATGGACATTGTCAGGTGTTCCAGCTCTGTTATGTACGGATACCTGGGTTCTGATGGTTTCAGAATGTAGCCATTGGGATGATTTACAATAGTCAGCTTCGGAACAGCCTCTTTGCTCAGATGCAGAGAGAGCTTTTTCTGCACACCTGGGACAGCTGCTCCGCCATTGACTGCGTGCATTGCCAGATCCTCCAGAGTCCTGTTGCTGATGTCCAGTACAGGTAATGTATCTGTTCCAAAGAACGACCGAATACATTTTGTATGCCATCGCTGCTGAAACTCTTCCGGAATCTCATGATTCAGAGGCTTTCCGCAGTACAGGCAGTTCATACAGAGCTTCTTTCTATTCTTACATCACCAATGCTGTCTTTGCAGACAGTCAGCAGAAGCCCGAATCTGTCTTCATGGTTGAGTTTCCAGTTTTTCATTGCGATATCCAGCAGCCAGCCTTCGGGAATGAGTCCATCGAAAAAAGGGAAGAGTGTCTGTGACTGGTAAGGTCCTGACTGCAAAGGAAGAGTCAAACTGGCGGGAACCGGGTGATTGTTCAGATATTCAGGGAGGTACTGAAACTGGTACCCTTCATCCGTTTCCAGAATTTTTCCGCCTTTCCTGTTTTGGATGTATACATCACCACTCCTGAGTATGGTTGCCATGTCGTTCCTCCTGCAGATCACCCACAACGGCCTGTTTGTTGAACATGGCCAGAGCCTGGTTCACTTTATCCAGTCGCACTGTCGGTTTGCCCTGTTCAAGATCACGGACAAACCGCAGTCCCAGACCCGAGTACAGCGCAAACTGCTCCTGTGTGAGACCCGCAGCGCGTCTTTCCTTTTTCAGCCACTGTCCGATAGGGTTATCGTAATTCATATTCTGATTATAACATATAGGGTATAATTCGTGACTTATTGATACCTTTATATCTTTTTTATAACATATCGGGTATAAATAGAGTTTTGACCCATTGATTTGCTCAGTTTTATATCATTCCGGGTATATTTCCTGTCCTGTTCACTATTCGCCTTTTCGATGTCTGCCAGAATCAAAAAGCACCGGTCTGCCTGCATCCGGTGCTTTTCCATATATCTGTATCTGTTCTCCGGCCTACAGATGCAGGACGCGGTCCTTGATCTCCTGGGTGCGCCCCTGATTCCAGAACTGCGTGCCTATGTATCCGCAGGTACGCCGGGCCACGTTCATGGTTTCCTGGTTGTGGTTGTGGCAGTTCGGACATTCCCAGATCAGCTTGTGGTTTTCATCCTCCACGATCTGGATTTCGCCGGTATAGCCGCATTCCTGACAGTAGTCGCTCTTGGTGTTCAGCTCCGCATACATGATGTTGTCATAGATAAATCGCATCACGGAGAGAACGGCATCCAGGTTATTCTGCATATTGGGAACTTCCACATAGGAAATGGCTCCACCGGGAGAAAGGGCCTGGAACTTGGCTTCTAAGGCCAGCTTTTCAAAGGCGTCTATATTCTCGGTTACATGAACGTGATAGCTGTTGGTGATGTAGCTCTTATCCGTTACATTCTTTACAATGCCGAAGCGCTTCTGCAGGCATTTGGCAAATTTGTAGGTGGTGCTTTCCAGAGGCGTTCCGTAGAGAGAGTAATCAATCTGCTCCTCCGCCTTCCATTTTGCCGTATATTCATTGAGCTTTTTCATAATCTCAAGGCCCAGCGCCTCGCCTTCCGGCTCCGTAAGCTTCTTGCCGTTCAGACTGTAGACACACTCCCACAGGCCGGCATAGCCCAGGGAAAGGGTGGAATATCCGCCGTGAAGGTACTTGTCAATGGTTTCGCCCTTTTTCAGACGAAGGAGTGCGCCGTGCTGCCAGAGGATGGGGGCCGCATCGGACAGGGTCCCTTTCAGACGGTCATGACGGCACATAAGGGCACGCCTGCACAATTCCAGCCGTTCATCCATGATTCGCCAGAATTTCACCATATTGCCGCCGGAAGAACAGGCAACGTCCACCAGATTTAAGGTGACCACACCCTGGTTGAATCTTCCGTAAAATTTGTACTGCCCTTTTTCATCTTTATAAGGGGTCAGGAAAGAACGGCATCCCATGCAGGGATAACAGTTGCCTTCTTTTAATTTCTTTATGATTTTTTCGGAGATGTAGTCGGGAACCATCCGTTTTGCCGTACACTGGGCCGCAAGGCAGGTCAGTTCCCAATAAGGTGTTCCTTCTTCAATATTGTTTTCTTCCAGCACATAAATCAGTTTAGGGAAAGCCGGAGTAATGTAAATACCTTGTTCGTTTTTAACACCCTGAATACGCTGGAGGAGCATTTCCTTTATAATAAGGGCCAGGTCATCCCGGAGCTGTCCTTCCGGCACTTCGTTCAGATACATAAAGACCGTGACAAAAGGCGCCTGTCCATTGGTGGTCATTAAAGTTATGACCTGATACTGGATCATCTGTACGCCCTGCTTGATTTCCCGGGCCACCCGCATTTCAGCCATTTTAGCAACCATTTCGTCAGTAGCGTCAAAGCCCTGGGACGCAAGTTCCTGCCGCACTTCCCTGCGGAATTTTATCCTGGAAGATTCCACAAATTTAGATAAATGGTACGCGCTGACCGACTGTCCCCCATACTGGCTGGAAGCCACCTGCGCAATAATCTGGGACGCCACAGTGCAGGCCACGGAAAACGAATTGGGCCTGTCAATCTTCGTTTCGCTGATCATGGTACCGTTCTGAAGCATATCGTCTAAATTGACCAGACAGCAGTTATGGATATGCTGGGCAAAATAGTCCGCGTCATGAAAATGGATAAGCCCGTTTTCATGCGCTTCCCAGACTTCTTTTGGGAGCAGGAAGCGTTTCGTAATATCTTTACTGACCTCGCCTGCCATATAGTCTCTCTGTGTCGACGCTAAAAGAGGGTTTTTATTGGAATTTTCCTGTTTCGCCTCTTCGTTCTGGCTTTCGATAATCGTCATAATCTGGCTGTCCGTCGTATTGGACTGGCGGACAAGCTGACGTTTATAACGATATGTAATATAAACCCTTGCTACCTGAAACGCCGTTTTCTGCATAATCTGGTTTTCTACGGCATCCTGTATTTCTTCCACATTCATAGAGCGGATCGATTTTTTGCAGATATTCTCAACATTCTCTGAAACTTCCCGTATCTGCTCTATCGTAAGCCTGTCCGCAGCTGCAACTTCTTTATTGGCCTTACAGACCGCGGCAATTATCTTAGTAATATCAAATTCTACTTCTTCTCCGCTTCGTTTGATAATCTTCAATATTCTGGCCCCCATTCACCTAAAAATGATTCAATCTGAACGTATTGTATCATGGGCGGTAATCTTGTGCAATACGAAATAAAGGAATGGCAGATTCCTCCTGTTTAATCTAAACCGGAACAATATGCCTGTGAAGCGGTTTCATATAAATTATTTCCATAGCTGTCTATCACGACAATTGCCGGAAAATCAGCCACTTCAATCTTAAGGACTGCTTCTGCTCCCAAATCTTCATAACATACTGTTTCTGATTTTATGATGCACTTTGACAAAAGCGCTCCCGCGCCCCCGACCGCCGCTAAATAAACGGCGTGATTTTTTACAATTGCTTCCACTACTTCTTTGGAACGTTTTCCTTTTCCAATCATGGCTTTCTGGCCCAAATCCAGCAGGCGCGGGGCATATTTATCCATGCGGCTTGCTGTGGTAGGTCCCGCAGAACCAATCGGGCGTCCATCCCGTGCAGGAGAAGGCCCCATATAATAAACTGTTGCATTCTCAATGGGAAAAGGAAGGGCTTCTCTCAGTTTTCCTGCAAGCTCCTCCTGTTCTGGCTCTGTCAGATTCTGTCTGTTTCCGCCTGCGCCGGCCAGTTGTTCATAATACTCTTTTTCTGTCTGCTCCAGCAGCTCCACCAGTCGTTTATGAGCGGCATCTCTGGCCACGTAGAGGGTTCCGCTGAGATAAACATAATCCCCGGCATGAAGATTGTCTGCGATTTCTGCGGTAACAGGCATTGTAATATACTGATCCATTTTTCTCACCAGGCTTTTGGAAAATATTTTCCGGCGCATTGCATGCTGCCCGCGCCTTAAAGCCAACCTTTCTGCATAATTGCTGCCTTTCGGCATTTACAGTTCCCGAACCACATGACGGTTCACATGGCAGCAGATATTAACTGCCACAGGAAGCCCCGCAATATGTGTGGGCCAGGTATTGATATTCACCGCAAAAGCTGTGGTGGTTCCTCCCAGCCCTCCCGGCCCGATTCCAAGACAGTTGATCTTTTCCAGAAGTTCTGTTTCCAGCTCTTTCACCCAGGGTACTTCTGAACACTCATTTACCGGCCTGGTAAGGGCTTTTTTGGCAAGAACCGCACATTTTTCAAAGGTTCCTCCTATTCCCACTCCTACTACCATGGGCGGACAGGCATTGGGCCCGGCGTCCTTTACCGCGGTCAGCACAGCGTCTTTTACTCCTTCAATACCATCTGCAGGCTTCAGCATGAAGACCCGGCTCATATTTTCGCTGCCAAACCCCTTTGGAGCCAGTGTAAGTTTTACTTTATCTCCCGCTGTAATCTGATAATGAATCACTGCCGGCGTATTATCTCCGGTATTTTCACGAATAATCGGATCCCCCACTACGGATTTTCTCAGAAATCCTTCCAGATATCCCTGGCGCACTCCTTCGTTGACAGCGTCTTCCAACAGCCCGCCTTCCACATGAACATCCTGCCCCAGTTCCACAAATACTACAGCCATACCCGTATCCTGACAGATGGGAATCATTTCTTCCCCGGCAATTTTCAGATTTTCCTGAAGCTGATTCAGAATTTTTCTGCCCAAAAGCGCCTGTTCCTGTTCTGCTGCCTGATTCAGCGCATCCTTCATATCACCGGAGAGATAATAATTGGCTTCTATGCACATTTCTCTGATATTAGTTGTAATTTCTTCGGCTGAAACTGTTCGAATCATGATGTTTCTCCTTCCAAATTAACGTGAACGGCATCTGTTTTTATAATACCGGATACAGGCCAATCTGTAAATATTTTTCTGCGGCTTTTAATGCTCTGTATTTTGAAAAATGAAAGGTTCGAAAATTCATGTCTGCTGTGGAGCCCAGAATCTCCTGAAACCGCTGCTCCAGCCTGCATCTTCTGCATCCTGTATCATAATCCCTTTCGTATGCCTGACTGCAGTTTTCATGTTCAACCTGACACTGGCTCAGAGCTGGAACTGCGTCTGCGGACAGATGTGAAAGATAAACAATATCCCCGTAACTGATGGTTTCACCCATCCTGGATATATTATAAGAGGCAATCAGATGTTCCACTCTTCCGAAAGAAAAAATCAGATAACATACGGTAACAACCACTGTGCAGTACCGAAACAGCCTGAAATTTTCTTTTCGGATACTGACCATTACTCCTGCCATCAGAACCAGCAGTACCGCCAGAAACCAAAGTACAAGTATCCGCAGAAAACTCAGGTGATATACGGAAATATACAGCAGTATCCGGAATCCGCTGGAGACTGTCATAACACAGGTACAGCCGGAAAACACCATCAAAAGCAGATTCAGAAACCGGTTTCTCTGAAACACAGACAGACACACAAACACCAGTACCAGATTAAAAAAGCATACCAGCAGCAGCTGGAAAAATCCCTGATGTGCGTATTCTGCATAGGTATAGCCTTCCGGCAGCAGTTTTCCGCCAGTAAACAGAAACATCACCTGTATGATGCAAAAAACCAGATATACCGCTGTGACCATGGACAGAAACGTAATGGCTGTCACCGGATTTTTCTTTTTCTTTTCCTGTTTCCATTCCGGCATATTATTCAGAGTCAGAGCCGATAAAAAACAGTAAATTCCAAAAAATCCCAGAATAATCAGTATCAGTACCAGGCACAGATTCGGCGAAAACAAAATCTGGCCCCACAGATTATGGAACAGTTCTCCCACAAGCCGGGAAAATATCTGGTCTGCACTGCTCAAAAGCCCTGTTACTGCCAGAAGCATGGGAATTCCTATTATAATTCCAAGTAAAATGTATCTGCTATTCTTTCTTTTTTTCTCTGTTTTTCTGTTTCTTTCCAGATATGTTCCTCCATGTATAAAAGGGCTTGCAGCCTCCGGTATCATACAGAGATACAGAAACAGAATATTACAGAGATACTGTCCAAAGCTCCAGTTTTCATCCTGATAAAACTGGCGTATCATAAATACGGTAATCAGAAGAAGAATACCCACCGTGTTGAAAAATATCACGAATTCATTTGCAGTGAAAACTGTGCTGACGCCCAGCAGAATACTTCCGCCCACATACCACCAGTTGGATTTCTGCCAGGGAATCTGATTTTTCCGCAAAAATAATATGCAGACTGCCAGAGTCACAGCTGTTATCAGGGGATAGGTAATTCCCATAAAATTCCGATAAAAAGCCACTGCAAAACACAGGCTGTAAATCAGAGCCAGCCCGGTAAAATAGGGTACATTTTCTTTCATAATCGGATTTACCGGTTTCACTTCCTGTACCAGGGCATGATTATCCATTACCGCTTCTTCCGGCTCAGCATGATTTACAGGCTTCTGTTCCTCTGCTGACAGCAGGTTTTCGGGTATGTTCTCCTGTTTTGACCTGTCATTGTATTCACTGCTCATCTTCGTCCCTCCATTCCAGAATATCACCTGGCTGACAGTCCAGGGCTCTGCAGATTTTATCCAGAGTATCCACTTTAATTGCTTTTGCTTTTCCATTTTTCAGAATTGAAATGTTTGCCATGGTAATTCCCACTTTCCCGGAAAGCTCTGTCACACTCATTTTCCGTCTGGCAAGCATTACGTCTATATTGATAATAATCGCCATGTATCCTCCCTTCCGGTTTCCACTGCCCGGTTCCTTTTCTTCTAAATTGTCAGTTCATTTTCTTTCTGAATATCCGCCGCTTTCTGTACCAGATGGGAAAGGACAGCCGCTGCCACCGCCACCGCAGTTCCGGCAAATTCCACCATAAGGGAAGCCAGAAAGATGCCTGGATGATTCATATTCAACAGCAGCAGCACCAGATTTGCCAGAAAAAAATATCCGCTGTCAGTCAGTGCCAGCCCGGAAATATATTTCAGATATCTGGCATTTTCCTCGGAAAAGGAATTGTCCCTGCCGATTTCCGTGGAAATTTTCCATCCAAAATACAAAATAAGAAAGCAGGGAACTGCTGAAATCCGGATAACTGTCAGCCAGGGGACATAACAGAAGGAAAATTCCGGATTCAGCCGAACCATCTCTTTCCCGAAAAGCGGAATCAGATAACCGTAAATTACTGCGCCGCATACACCAATTCCACCGATAATTCCTTTTAACCATTTGCTCAAATTTGTCTGAGTCATTCTGTTCCCTCCCTGTTCCTGTAAATTCTTTCTGTTTCCTGAAACGTTATTTTATAATCAGAATACAGGATAATTTTGAATATGTCAATATATTTTTATCGAATTACAATAAATTTATATTGCAATTTTATTTAAATCGGGGGGGGGACAAATCGGACAGGTCCGCTTCAGCTCCCCTGCCCCCTCACTCATGAGGGGCCTGGACGGTTTACTGCGCCATTTGCGGTGCGTCAGAGTATACGCAGTATGCTGAACGTATGGCGTTTTAACACAATTGCGCAGCAATATTTTGCCTCCTGTGCGAGTACCCCCGTTTCGCTGGGGCAGACCCTGTACAAAAAGGCCTGATGGCACTCCGGGGGTATATGGACAATCACATAAAAATATGGTATGATTTTTACAACACTGAGTATGCATTTTAACAGCATTTAGAAAAGAAATGGGAGGTATATGCCAGGCTCCCATAACGAGGCATTTATATGGAAAATTACACCTTTCTTCAATCCATGGGCAGAGGCCGCCATCCGGAAGGGGCGGGCATTGCGGACAGTTCCTATTGCATTTTTTCTGCTCCTGTAAAAGAGCCGGTTCTGCATCAGCGTATTTTCGGAGATGAGACTTCTCTGACTCTGGAACTCAATTACGGGGAGGAAAATTTACTGAACGATCTCCGTCTCCGCCAGGAGGGTACAAATCTGGTTCTGGAGGAATCTTCTGAAGGCCTGTTTCAGACTTTTCTGGCAGATAAAAACATTAAATATGTGGGGCAGGCTTACATGTATGCTCTTCTGTTTAAAATTGCCAATCTGGCAGAACTGATTGAATACAGCCTGAAGGAAATGAGAGCTCTGGAAGATTCCCTGGACAATAGCATTGACAACAGCGGCACTTACCAGATTCTGGACTTCCGCCGCCGCTATACAGAATACGGTAATCAGATTATTGCTCTGAAAGAAATCATTGCCCGCATTGACAAAGGCTATTATCCTATTCAGATGCAGAACAGCTATGTACTTCAGGGGCAGGTAGCGTTGGATTTCCGGTTTTTAGAGGAACGCTATGAGTTAAACAAGAATACAATTATCAAGGATCTGGACACTTATACTTCTATCATCAACAACAACATCAACCGCAACACACGACTTCTTACACTGGTTTCTCTGGGGGCTGTGGCACTGAATTTCATGTTTGGAAGTCTGCTGGCTGTCAGTCCGGTTATTGGTATTGCAGGAGGTGTTCTGATTGGCGGTCTGACAGCGGGAGCTGCTGTTTATTATCGTTCTGACGGCAGCCGCCGTCTTACGTCTCATCATGATGGCCATATTCTTTCTGATTCTCTGGAAGACAAATCTGCTGATGGTTCTTATTCTCTGGAAGACCGGCAGAAAAATTCTGAAAGCCCGAAAGATCCTGATAAAGATTCTGCAGAATCTTAACCATCTCTTTTTCTCAGGAATATGATACAATTACCCCGGAAGTTAAATATACATTTAACCTCTGGAATAAACTGGCAGAAATGAAGGCCGGAAATCTTACAACGGATTTCCGGCCCTGTTTTTCGTTTTTATTATGATATTTTTATCCTTCTGACTGTCTGACAGTTCCTGGGGATGATATTATATTTTTCCAAATTTATTGGAAATAACTGTCCGCGGCCGGTCGGCGTCTTCTTCTGAATCCCAGGGAAGCACATCTCCCGGTTCCCGAAGATAATTGAGAACCTGCCAGATTCCTTCGCCCGTATAGGAACTGACACGGAATACCGGTCTGCAGCCGGCCATCTCAAGCCAGTGATGAGCCCGGTCCGGATTGCCGTCTTCCCGGTCAATCTGAGTGACAATCCCGATTACCGGGCGGTTACAGGCAGCTGCACAGCAGGGCGGATAGAGGGAATAGGGCTCTGCCGCATTCAGCAGAAGGCCTACCACATCCGCCTCATAGGAATACAGCGCCAGAGCACGGGCCAGTGTGGACGTTTCTGCATATTCTCCCGGTGTATCAATCACCACATCATAATGATTGATATACTGGGTTTTGTGATAAGAAATCACATCACCTTTCAGGGCCTGTGTCAGTGTGGTTTTTCCACATTCGCTGCGGCCCATTAAAATTATTTTTTTCATGTTCTTGTAATCTCACAGACTGTAAAGCCCAAACGATTTTTCAGATAGGCCAGAATATTGGAAACGGCAGACTGGACATTGGAAATTCGTCCTGTAAAAATCAGCGTTCCGCTAAAACGGTCGATAAAGCCAATCTCAATCGAAGAGGTTTTCAGTGCGATGTCGCCGGCAATTACGGATATTTCAGATGGACACATACTTAAAATTCCAATTGCCGACTGCTTATAATCCAGCTCCGGGTTCAAGCCCAGCTTCTGGTAGATAATTTCGCCAGGACTGGCAATAATATGTGCCAGTGTGACCTGTTTACCGGGAACTGTTTCCTGAATAATACGCAGCTTGCCCTCCGCAGACGCGCCAATATCCAAAAGATTCATATCCATTGCCAACTCACTCCTTTTCTTTCATCTTCCGGTAACCGGATGGATTACCCTGGAAAACATAACGCCATATTACTGTATCATATCAGTTTTTCAAGCAGGCCTTTATGGGGCGAAGGAATGACACAGCTGCTGGTGATATCGCCTGCATCCGCCAGCTGAGTGACACAGGAATTCAGCGCCGATTTTACAGCAGAAATCTCACCTGTAAAAATCAGATATCCTTTTCCTCCCAGACCTCTGGCTACCCGAACTTCCATAAGGGTAATGTTGGATGCTTTTGCAGCAATATCTGCCGCCCGTACTGCAGTCAGTGCTGACATTGTTTCCAGCATCCCCAGGGCTGTCACATGTTCTACATCAACTGTGCCCACCAGAGCTGACGGTACAGATGCATGGACATTATTGATGATATGATGGCAGATAAGGAAAGTCCCCGCAATCTGCCTGCCCTTTTCCATAGAGCTCTTTACCGCCCCTACCTGTCCGCTGATAATAATAATATATTTTCCAGGGCAGATAGCAGTAGCCACCAACAGCTCCACGTCCGCAGCCTTAAGCATTTCATCTGCAGACTGTACGCCTGCAGGAATGCTTTTCAGCTCCAATAATCCAATTGACTTTCCCATACGCATATCCTTTCTCACCTGCTGTCAGCCTCACAGACTGACAGCAAAATCTATCTCTTACGCCTGAATCACAATACTGTCATTGCTGACATCCGTTACCGTACCCGATATGCTGGCATGAAGATTTGCTCCCAGCTTACCTTCCGGAATACGGGCAATCAAATCACCTTTTTCCACTTTGCTTCCTGCCTGTACCACCGGCTCTGCCGGCGCACCTACGTTCTGACGAAGAGGCAGCGTAACTTTTCCGAAAACAGGCGCTGCAGTTTCATCCATGGGTGCATCCACATCATAAGATGAAAGTCCGAGCTGATGGATGAGCTTGTGAACCGGATATCGTTTGTACTCCCGGAAAGGTGCGCCCCGGTCCGGCTTGTTGTTCAGCGTATTGCGGATACCCTGTTTACCCAGAATGTCTTTAAGATTGCCGTTCAGCTTCCAGGGCTGAAGTCCCATTACACAGGCGTACTCGCACAGACGGCAGCCACAACAGAGATAAGCATTCATAGGAGTCTGGGCCGGATCGCACATACTTCCATAGGCCGCAATCCGCATCAGCTTATGGGGCTGAATACGATGTCCCAGCAGTCCTCTTGGACAGACTTCGGAGCAAAGGGAACACTGCATACATGCAGTTGCCGCCTGCCGCAGTGAAACACCCAGCGGACGCTCCAGGCTGTTCAGAAGAGGATGGCCTGCCGGAACCACAATCAGTCCTTTTGTGGTCTTTGTGATTGCACTTTCCGGTGAAACAATACGTCCCATCATGGGTCCGCCGTTTACAACGCGGTAATCTTCCACAACAGGTCCTCCTGCCAGTTCCAGGGCTTCTGCCACGGTAATGCCCAACGGAACCCTGACGGTTTTTGGTGTACGGACAGCACCTGTCAGAGTCACATATTTTTCAGTAACCGGGTGGCCGTCCACAGCATCCAGCACATTCAGGGCAGTTTCCACATTAGTTACCACAACGCCCACATTTATGGGAATTCCTCCTTCAGGTACTACTCTCCCCGTAACCTCGTAAACAATAACCTGTTCATCACCTGCCGGGTAAAAAGCTCCCAGCAGATGAAGCCGCAGTTTCGGATAATCTGCCAGTTCACGCTGCAATGCTTCAGCTGCAGTATGATAATGCTCCTTCAGCGCAACAACGCCTTCTTCTGCCCCCAAATGTGCAACAATCCTGTCTAAAGCAGCCAGCAGTCTTTTTGCCTGGCCTGCCATAAGCTGCTGATCTACCCGCAGGAGCGGCTCACACTCAGCCCCGTTGATAATTACGGTATCCGCTTTGGCATTCAGCTTTACATGGGTGGGGACCCCTGCGCCTCCTGCACCGACAATACCGGCGCTTTCCACCAAAGCTGTTAAATTTTCCTGCATAGGAGCACCTCCCTAATCAGCGCACATCCATTCCTCCGACCAGTACGCATCTGCGCCTCCGGGCAAAGGATTTGGCTGAAGTAAGTCCCTCTCCGGTAGGTCCGGCAATGGTAAATGTTGTATAACCTTCACCGCCCACGCCGATTCCGGCATAAGAAGGGCCGTTTTTAACAAAAATTGTTGTCTGGATAAGTTTTGCCATTTTCGTCAGCTTATCCACGTTGCGGGAATGCATCATGGCTGTATGGCGATTGCCATGTTCCACACGGACAGCCATTTCAATACCGGCATCCACATCCGGTACCCGCACAATGGGCAGAATGGGCATCATCAGCTCTACCTGTACGAAAGGATGATCCTCTCCGGTCTGAGCTATGATAACTCTCACATCGTCATCTACATGAACACCCGCCTGCTCCAGAATATATTTTGCGCTCTTGCCCACGAAAGACGTCACCGGACTCTTTCCATTCTCCTGAACCACCAGTTTGACAATCCTGTCGATAATCTCCGGATCTTTCACTTCGTAAGCGCCGTTTTTCTTCATGTTGAAAATCAGATAATCTGCCGCAGAGTCCACTACAATGACTTCTTTCTCTGCGATACAGGGCAGATTGTTATCGAAACAGCAGCCATCGATAATATCTTTTCCTGCTTTCTCAATGTTAGCAGTCTCATCCACCACTACGGGAGGATTACCTGCGCCTGCACCGATAGCCTTTTTACCGCTGGAAAGTACAGTTTTTACAATACCAGGACCACCCGTTGCCACCAGCATCCGCACCATGGGATGGCTCATCATGGCATTTGTATTCTCAATGGAAGGCTGTGATACGGTAACCACAAGATTGGCCGGCGCGCCAGCTTCAGCCAGTGCACGGTTAATCAGCCGAATCAGATGCAGGGAAACATTTTTTGCCCTTGGATGGGGGCTGAATACCACGCTGTTTCCTGCCGCCAGCATTCCGATGGAATTGCAGATAATTGTCTCGGTGGGGTTTGTGGTGGGTGTAATTGCCCCAATTACCCCAAAGGGAGAATACTCTACCAGCGTAAGACCATCATCGCCTGACATGGCATCTGTGGTCAAATCTTCTATTCCCGGCGTTTTTGTAGCTGCAAGCCGGTTTTTAATTAATTTATGCTCATAATTCCCCATTCCGGTCTCTTCTGCAGACTGGCGGGAAATATATTCCAGATTTTCCTGCTTAAGCACCACATCGCGGATAGCCTGTACATAAGCCGCTCTGTCATGCATTGTGCAGTTTATGTATTTCTTCTGCGCAGCAGCAGCAGCCTCTACCGCGTCATTCATGCTTTCAAAGATGCCCCAGTTTCCGCCGCCTGCTTCTGCAGCCGGACTGGAAACGTCATCCAGTCGTCCTAAGACCGCATTTACTATGCTCGCTACTACGCGTTCATCAATATTCATTGCTTTCCCTCCTTAAACAGACATTGCATAACGTGCAATCTCCATATCCTGCTCTACCGTTCCGCCGGATACGCCGATACCTCCCACAACCTGACCGTCCACTATATAGGGGAAACCTCCTCCAAACAGAATAATTTTCCCGGGTGCGGCATTTTCAATCCCGTAGAGGGGGCCGTCAGGCCTTGCCGCCTGTCCCAGTTCGTGGGTAGGCATATGAAAAGCATTTGCGGTATACGCTTTGCCGGCTGACACTTCCACGCTGCCCGGCAGCGCACCTTCCATCCTCTCAAGCAGCAGCAGGTTTCCTCCGCTATCAACAGCGGAAAAAACCACCGGAACGCCAAGCATCCGTGATTTTTCTCTGGCTCTCTCTGCCATACGTTCGAGAACCTCCAGAGAAACAGGAGGAAGACTGCCCGTATACTTTGCCAGTACATCTTTCACCACATCAGCCACTTTTTCTTTCATCTGCATCCGGCTCACCGTCTCTTCCTGAAGACGGGCCATGGCGTAAACAGCATCGGATAAACGGTTGACGTAGCGCATCAGTACCTCACGCACGGGGGAACTTCCTGACAGTTCCACCATACGCCGCTCTGCGCGCCGCACAATGGTCCGGGCCACATGGAGGGAAGATGATGCCGTATCCACACCGGGAATCACAAAATGTGTCATTTTCCCGGTAGTCTCCGTACATGTATCTACCACATGTTCCAGAAAAGCCACATCCTCTTCTGAAATTACCTCTTTCAGTCCGGAAGCTCCTTTTCCATCGCTGGCCAGTTCTGCTCCCAGGGAAAACAGTCTTCCCTGAATTGTGTATATGGTGGTCCGGATATACTCCTGGTCTGTATTGGAACGGGCCAGACCCAGCATGGAATTTGCCTCATCTATGGTGCCGTAACACTCAACCTGAAGATCAGATTTGCTGACCCTGGATCCGCCTACCAGACTGGTCTGACCTTTATCTCCGGTCTTCGTATACAAATTCGCCATCAGCTCACCTCCACAGAGTCTACGATACCCACGATGGATGTATCCACCGGAGCCGATCCATCACCAAAAACATAACGGGCTGAACTGCCCTTACAAACAATTACAATTTCTCCGGTACCAGCTCCTACGGAATCCACAGCAATTTCAGTTGAGCCTTCCCGTTCCAGACGTTCCGTAAGTTTTTCAACCATCAACAGCTTCATGCCTATCAGATTCTCGTTTTTACTGGTAGAAACTACAGTTCCAATTACTCTTCCCAGATACATTATTCCACCTGCCTCATGATTCAATCTCTATACGGATGCCCCTTCTGCGGGCTTCATCCGACGCCAGCTGGGTGATGATTGTCCGTTTTGGAACGACGATTACAGCATGATCCGGACAGGACTTTATGTGATTTACACTAAACACACGTCCTTCTAACGCCGCCCGGAACTTTCCTGCGTTCATCCCCGCCTTTGTCCTGTTTTCTGCCTGCATGTTCGGCGCCGGCTTTCCGGCAGCAGGAACGGGAACAAAACTCATGACAGCTTTCTGAGCTGTCTCCCGCAAATGCTCCGAAGTTGTCAGCAATGCGCCAAAATTCTTCAGGGCATCTCTGTTCTCCCGCATCTTTTCTTTGAGGGCTTCTGTCATGCGGAATCCCCGCCGCACACGTTCCGGGTTATCGGGACAGCAGCCGTCTGCAGCCACTATCACATTTTTCCCGCGCATCAGCCCATCCAGAATAATAGCGGCGGCCGGGGGATCCGCCATACATGCAGCCACATGGGCTGCGGTGTTCACCGTCATAGCAGGAACCAGGATCGTATCATATCGGGCAGTCAGAGCCTCCGGCGAATCTCCGGGTTTTTCCACCCAGAATTCCTCCGGTTCCAGAGCGGAGCAGATTGCCGAAGTATCCAGTATTTCGGCTGCACTTCTCGTCAGCAGTACACGGTAGGTAAAGCCTTCCTCCAGGCGCAGCTTCCGCAGACTCTCCAGACCAGGTTCCAGGCCCATATTTGATCCGGTATAGACTACCAGCGCCTGTTTCTGGCGTTCCACAAGTTTTTGTATCACCCGTTCTGCAAGCACCTGGGTTACAATTTCATGGACACGTTGTTCCTGCTCAGTCAACGTCCTCACCCCCTTATCTGGTACAGTTCATGGCAATACCAAGAGGTGTGACCAGCAGCGGCGCCGCCGGTTTCACCACAGGTGTGCCGAGATATTTTTCAAAAACTTCCTCAAACTGAGTAAAGCAGCATGCGCCGCCTGCTACATAGACCGTATCCACAGGATACTTTTCCAGACTCCGTTTGACGATTGCGGCCATTTTTTCCACTACCGGTTTTATTACGGGAAATACGTTTGCCTCCTGAGCTTTGTCACGTTTCATCAGCTCAGCTTCCTGAGTGCTGCATCCGTAAAATCCTGCCAGCACCAGAGTCATGTGAGTGCCTCCCGTAGGCTCATCTGTTGTATAAATGACTTTCCCATTCTCCAGGATGCTGATTCCCGTAGTTCCGCCTCCCACATCCACCACTGCACCGTCCGTAATACCCAGCACAGCTGCGGCTGCCGTAGGCTCATCTACAATTTCAGTCAGCCGAAATCCGGCTGACTCTACCACATTGCCAATGGCTTTTACATTACCTTCCAGAATTCCCGGCGGAATTGCACAGGAGCCTGCATCCAGTGTCTCACCCAGCAGCTCCTCCAGCTGACCTTTCAGTCTGGTCACAGCCTGGACAGCTCCCACATAATCCACTACAATACCGTCCCGAACTACAGTTGATGGGAAAGTGGCACCCGCCACCGGCCGGTTTTCCTCGTCCACAACTGCCAGTACAATATTCGCAGTGCCCAGGTCCACGCCGGTACGCAGAGTGCCCTTCCATTCTTTTTTCTCGCCGTTTTCTATCAGATTCTCAAATTCAAGCAGTGTCTCATTGCACTGCGTTATATCGCAACCCATATGCACTTCCTCCACTGCCTTTAATCCGGAAGAATATATGCCCGGTCACCGTTTTTCACTCCCAGGGCATTGGCCTCCTCCACGTCAATGTGCATTTCAGGGGCAAATTTGTCAGACACGCGAATCAATACATTATTCAGCACTGCGCCGCGCAGACCGCCTATTTCCGCCCGAACAATCTGTTTGTCGTGTACTCCCATACGTTCCGCAGTCGCAGGATCAAGATGGACATGACGAAGAGCGGCGATAACGCCTCTCTTCATCTCCACTTCTCCACATGGGCCGACTACTTTTACGCCCGGTGTCCCCTCAAGCTGTCCGGATTCCCGGACAGGAGGGTGTACACCAAGGGCAAAACCGTCGCCGATGGAAATTTCCACCTGAGATTCTCCGCGCAGAGGGCCAAGTACACGCATACGCTTCAATTCACCTTTTGAACCCTGGCTGGTCACTGTCTCTGCAGCAGCGTACTGACCCGGCTGTCCCAGTTCTTTTACCTGTGTCAGATCACTGCCTTCTCCAAACAGTGTATTCATATCCGTCCGGTTCAGATGAATATGGCGGTTAGAAACGCCGATGGGAACAGAGCGCTCCCATTTGCACAGTTCCTCCACCACAAGCCGCACTAAAAGGCGCAGGAATTCTTCCTGTGCGTATTGGCTTTTCTCCACGGCTTATCCCTCCTCTCAAAGATCCTTCGGAAGGATTCTTTCCACATCTGTATGCGGACGCGGTATAACGTGCTGTGATACAATCTCGCCTACTTTTTCAGCGGCAGCAGCACCTGCATCCACAGACGCTTTTACTGCGCCCACGTCGCCGCGAACCATAACGGTCACAAGACCTGAACCAATCTTTTCATAACCAATCAGCGTTACATTTGCTGACTTTGTCATGGCGTCGGCTGCTTCAATGGCTCCAACAAGACCTTTTGTTTCAATCATGCCAAGAGCTTCACCCATAACGATAACCTCCAATCTGTCTTATTCTGTCGTCTCCTGTTTGCTGCCTCGTTTTCCTCCCTTACGCCCTTTCTGGGCTGCCTTTCTGGTCGGTTTCGGAACTACAGGTTCCTGAGGTTCCGGAGAATCTTCTGTTTCAGAATTCTCTGCGTCCTGAGGTTTCTCCTCCGGTGCGTCTGTGCTTTCCGGCTCTGATTCCTCAGTATTTTCCGCAGGCGCTTCCTGCTCTGATTTTTCTTCCGGTGCGTCTGCACTCTCCGGCTCTGATTCCTCAGTATTTTCCGCAGGCGCTTCCTGCTCTGACTTTTCTTCCGGCATTTCTGTGCTTTCCGGCTTAAATTCCTCAATATTCTCCACAGGTGCTTCCTGTACAGGAGTTTCTTCCGGCTCTTTTATTTCTTCTGCCTGATCCGGCACCGGGACTGACTGCTCTGTCTCCTGTTCCTCCGGCTCCTTCGGCAGTTCTTCTTTCACCTTCTTTGAGCCCTTTGGCGGTTTGGGAGGCTTCGGCATATCCGGCCCCTCTGGCCTCTGTGCACCCCCGACCGTATCCGGACTGTATACCAGCATATCAAGTCCGGCAGAGGGACGGGGAATCACACGCGTACTTATTACCTGATTTATTTTAGCGGCTGCCATCCGGGCTGCGTCCACGGCAGCTTTCACTGCCCCCACATCGCCCTCTACCTTAATGGTGGTCCAGCCTCCGCCTTTTGTCAGCTCATAGCCAATCAGCCTTACGTTCGCTGACTTCACTGCTGCGTCAGCCGCTTCAATGCCGGCTGCCAGGCCCTGTGTTTCTATGAGCCCTAAACTTTTCTTCATGCCCTCACCTCCCTTCTCCCAAAGGTTTCAGGGGCAGTTTTTTTACGACCCGTGCTGCATTTGCCCCCAAAATGCGCACCTGCCCTGCTGACCGGACTGGGACCTGGAATAAGGGATGCCCAAACTCCAGCTTGGAAATGTGCAGGACTGCAGCCTGCCCGTCCATCCCTATGCCCACGCCCAGACGGGAAGCCTGTGCCCCTTCCCATGCCAGCGCCAGCGCGTCCGCATCCGTCTTTGTCCATGTTTCGCAGGGGATGCCTTCTTCTTCCAGCCCGTACAGGAGCTGCCAGAAGGCCTTCTCCGGGACGTCAGGGCTGCACATTACATGTACCGTAGGTTTTGCCATAGCAGCTTGGGATGGGTTCATGCCTAAGCCCCCCTTTCTGCCAGGGAAAGTACCAGCCCTGTCGCCACTGCGTTGCGCGGCCCTTCCGTCCCACGGATGTTGCCCCGCCCTGCCACAACCTTATACTGCGCCAGTGCGTCGGTAACCATCTGCGGCACTTCAAAGTCCAAGGCAGAGCCGCCTACCAGCACAACAAACTGGATATCCCGCACGTTCCCGGTTGGGCTGACCCTGGACAATGCCCGCAGGGCATTTGTTACAAATACCTTCTGCTTTGCCTGCCGCCGGATCAGGCGGATTTTTTCCATGGACCAATCCCCTTCCAGCGGTATCATGTTTCCGTCCTTGAGTATAATTGTTTTTGCAAATATATTTGGGTCCAATGGCTCAGGGAAAAACTCTACCGTACCGTTCTCATGACGGATATGGAAAAAGCTTTCCACCTTAGCCAAAGGGTATTTTTTCACGTCCTCTGCAATATCAAAGCTGTCCAGCCCCATTTCTGACTGGATTAAGAGCGTTACCATATTGCCCGCCCCTGCCAGATGTATGGAGTGGATCTCCCCTTCCCGGCTGATAATGGATGCGTCGGTAGATCCTGCCCCCATGTCCAGGATAGCCAAGGGCTTGTTGGTTCCGGGCGTCGTCAAAGCCCCCCGGATAGCCATGTCGGCTTCCACGCCCCCAACATGGACCGGAATGCCAATCTGTTCCGAAAATTCCCTGGCAATCGCTTCCATCTGCAGGCGGTCGGCCTTTACCATAGCGGCAATGCCTACGGCGTTTTCCTGGGAAAACTCGTTTGCCAGCCCGCCCTGGACCTTCTGGGGCGTAAATGTATCTACCGCCAGCAAATCCTGGATGTGGATATCCTTTGGGTGCTGCTTCGTTAAGTTTGCCATGACCTGGCGGACCTTCTCCAACATTCCGCCTGCGTTGGTCCCTGGCTCTCCCCTGACATCCTCCAATACAGGGAGCGACTCCACAGCCTGCATAATCTTTTCCCCGCCTGCATCCACATCCACTTTCACCGTCCGGTTCTGCCCGTAAAATTCAATCAGGCCAGCAGGGATTTTCCGTTCCTTAACATCGCCTGCGGGCGTCTTAATCACCACGGCAGAACGGTTGCCAATCAATGCACGGGCAATTGGGACCACCTGCTGGGTTTCTTCCGAAGTCAGCCCAAACAGCGTTGCAATCCCATAGGGGTTGGAAAGTACCTCCACCACGCCCCCCACGCCGGCAACCTCCACTGCGGAGCGCATGCCAAGGGGAACCTTGTCCACCAAAGCAACCTCGTCCACAATGGGAATCTTCCGGTGCAGCCGGTTGTGGATCAGTACGCCGTCGTCCCGCTGGACAATCGCTGCGGTTACCTGCCGCGTCCCCATAGAGCTTTCGTTAATCAGCCTTGCGGCGTCCTCAAAGTCTACGCTTGCAGGAACCACTGCGATATAGTCTTTCCCCCCTGCCGCCCCGGCAAGCTGGGTGACGGGGATCGTTTCCCCTACGCCAACGCCCATGCCGCCCGGGGTAGAAGGGTTATGCCCAATCATGGTCGATTCCGTGATAATAGTTTCCGTGATAGTTTCCATGGCTACGTCGCCGATTACCGGAGCCGCTTCATTTAAGCATACCTCGGAAAGCTGTGGCAGCTCAATGCCCACTTTTTCCATTGCGCTTGTCAGGGAATGGACGACGCCATTGATGTTCTGCCGGGTTCCCTTGATCCCTGTTGTGGGTACTGTGCCGCTGGCTAGGAATTCTGTCCTGTTTCCGTCAATCCTGGCCAGGGCTGTTTCTGTTGTCGCATTTCCAATATCAATGCCTGCAACAATTTTCATAGTGGAACCTCCCAACTTTGCAGAATCTCAGAATTTCTTTAATCTGCCGCGCTGTTCGTAAACGTCAGCAGCCTCGCGAACGAGAGAAGCCGCTGTTTTTGCACCATATTTCTGGTCCAGCTCATTGGCGATATCAATCAAATCCTGTTTGCTTGAACGGTAAGGACGTAATGCATTATAAATCTCCAGCAGACGGTCATCCGGTACAGCAATCAGTTCAGCCGCGCGACGCAGATTTCCTGCAAATGCTTCGCGGTTTACGGATTCTGCCACCTGTGCCTGCATTTCAAGAGTTTCCGGGGAAATACGCATATCATCTGCTGTAACTTCACCGGAAATTACCTTATCATAACTCAGGGAAGTGAAAGGTTTGCCAGTAGGCGTTTTGATTTTATCGGCCATATTTTCAGCCAGAGGGTAATTCTCAGATGTAATTTTGCCGCCGGCAGAGACAGCAGGAGCTGATGGGGACCCACCGTTGTTCATGGCCTGCATAACCTGTTCTACAATCTGTTTCATTAAGAGTTCCTGATCCATGATTATGCCTCCTTTCACTGGAATGAAACTGCGACAGCCTGAGGTCGCTTATCGTTGTCAACATGTTCCGTTTCTTTAATATGCAGTAATGCTGCAATCGCCTGATAAGTAGGACGTGCCATCTGGTCATTGCGAACCGGTACCGGCGTAGGAGCCTCACCTTTCGCATATTTGGCAGCATTCTTACCAATCTGGCGGAATGTTTCCATTTCAATCAGAGGAGCCTGTGAAAACAGCTCCAGGTTGCTGAGGGGCGGAAGATCCTTCTGATGGATTACCGTAGTACCCTTGGACTGAATGCCGATACCGATGCCTGAACCTGAATATTCAGCTGCATCGTGAGCGATAAAGGAAACATCAGATGTGCGGTATACGCGAACCACACGCCATTTTAATCCTTCTTCCTCAATTCCGGCAATAATCTCACGAAGCACTTTGTCGTGAGGCTGATGAATAATGGTCTCGGTCTGATAAATACCAAAAGCCGGTGCCAGACCGATAACAACTTCATCGGGAGCCACGCCCTTTGGTGCGTCACCCTGCTCGGTCAGAGTCATCTTGCCGGCTGCGGGCAGACTTACAGGTGCAGATGCTGCAGGCGCTGCTGCTGCAGGTGCTGACGGGCTGGCCATTTCCTTAATTACTTCTTCAATGACGCTACGCAGTGTTTTTTCGTCAAAAGTCATATCTCTCACACCTCCTTCTTAAATGTCTTCCGGCCGAATAGCATTCGGAATATCGCTGATCTGTTTCCATCTCTCTTCGCTGATCTGGTAGCCAGTCATCGGTCCATGATAATCATTCGGCGCATTGACAGCAGACAATACATGGAAATTGTCTCCGAAAATTGAAGCTGTGTGGAGATAATCACCTGCAACCTTCTGACGAAGCATGTTGTAAATATTCTGTGCCACATCCGGGAATCCTGATTTGTCAAGAGCTTTCACAAAATCAACACCCGTTACATTACGTGCCATCATATCTTCAATAGCTTTCAGGTCTTCATTTACATTACGATCCGGCATGTCATTGGAACCATTTGCATAAGTTGCTGCTTCCACTTCCGCATCAGTAATTGGCGGCAGACCCAGTTCACGGAACAGACCCTGAAGTGCACGAGCCGCTTTATTGCGGGCTTTGATAACGTCCTCTTCACGTACAGGCTGTAAACCACCGTCAATCTTCATATCGCGCTGGATAATATTCCAGTCATCATAGTCTTCTGCATCCCAGTTGGAGCCTGCGAACATATTGTCGTAGTTCGGTGTTGCAGAATAACCAGAGCATATGTAATCGGTGCCGGAGAAGAACTGAGGTACGCTGCGGGCCACACGACGCAGATCTGAATGAGTAAAGGTCTGGTCATTGGAAGTGGTGGATTCAAGATCCAAAAGCATTGCAATCAGGTTCTCAGCAGCGATTGCACGGATACCGCCCGGTACGCCTGCCGGTACGCCCACGCATGATACGGAACCATTCTGTGTTCCCTGGACACCTGCGCCCTTGGTAACTGCCAGGCAGCGAGCTTCCAGATACAGCATGGATTTGCCTTCAGCATAACCCATCTGAACTTCGGAACCTGTTCCGGAGGTGAAACGCATTTTCAGGCCGCGGCTTGCATAGCAGCTTGCCAGGAATGCTTTAGAGTAAGGAGTATCGTCACCGTCCATGAATACCGGCTCGGTACCATATACGGAAATTGTTTCAGCATAAGTGGTGAAACCACGCATACCAAGCATTAACTCTGTAGCTTCTTCCAGAGCACACTGTGTCATAACTCCGGGACGTCCTACCTGAGCGCCTACCATAATTGCAATTGCATTAAACGGAGCATAACGTGCAATACCAACTGTTGTTTCCATTTCAGCAAAACCACGTACGCCGGCTTCTGCAGCGTCAGCAGCAATCTGAACAGGATTATCCTTAACGTTGGTAACATGACACTGGTTTGCAGGCATCAGGCGGGCACGCATCTTTGTCATACCCATCATGATTTCCACAATTGTCATTTTTCCTACAACCTCAGTAAGTTTTGCAGGAGTAATGGAAAGTGTAATATCCAGAATTTCCTTACGGGAAACATTAATATCTATAATTTTACGTGCAATTTCAAGTGAATCCAGGGCCATTGCCTTTTCTGCATTCTCCAGACGAATTGCATGGTCTGCAATAAAGGTATCCAACATATCAAAATCAGCGCGGCACTTACCGTCCAGCTCTGTTACGCGCCCGTTTTCAATCTTGATGCTCGGAGTCGGATCGAAGGGGCTGTTCATTGCAATCAGACCAACCTCAGGCCACTCCTTGACGTAACCGTCCTGATTTACCGGGCGGTTCGCCAACACTTCAAAACGTTTTGATTTCATAGCTTACAGCTCCTTCCTGATTAAAGAATGTAAGGGGTAGTGGTTGATTTCAGCTCCTCATCCGGCGCCAGGCTCTTCAGTAACTGAAGTCCTACGTCACGAGCTGCAATAATCGCCTGCTTCACCGCACCGGAATCACCGGAGAAGAAGTAGTTTACTTCGTTGGAGAAGCTGGTTCCGCCATTGCCAGGTGTTGCGATGGTGATAGCATCAATGGTTGCAGCCTTGGAAGCCGCATCTGCCAGAACCACACCGATACCTGCCGGAGCACCTACGGTAATACCAAAAGCCTTGCCAAGAGGTGCACCCCATACTTTATTTAATACATAAGAAGCGCGGGCACTGTACTGGAACTCCAGATGTCCTGCACTGTTACCGTAAACATCGCCCATTGTACGCGGAATCTCGCGCAGGCAGACTTCTACTGCACGACGGGCATCCGATACATCTTCAGCTCCGAAAATAATCAGGGAACCGTGTCCTGCACCGCCTTCTGTGTCACGGGGACACTCTACCAGAAGACATTCACTGTTTGTTGCTTTTACTGCCTCATCAGCTGCAAAAATCTGCGGACCTGCACCTACGCGGTCGCTGATGATGCCGATAGCACGATATTTAGGATCAATTTTAAGTGCTTCATGAACCTGATGGTCAACGTTTGCGATAACCAGTCCGATTGTATGGCCCATTGTTGTGCCAACATACTCTGTCAGGTTGCATTCCGGTGAAGCAGCTGCAGGAGCTTCGCAGCATTTCTCCTCTGCAGGAGAAGCAACGGCGCCCAGCCTTTTCATAACTTCTTCTACGATGTTGTTGTTCAGTTCATCCATGTGTTTTCCCTCCAAATTAATTTTTTTGCTTTCACAGCGTTCTCATAAAGGTGGTGGGTTTCTCCGGAAATCCCGAAAATCATTCCATATTCGGAAGGATCTTCTCCACATCTGTATGCGGTCTTGGGATTACGTGACAGGAGACAACCGTTCCGACTTTTTCAGCAGCGATGGAGCCGGCGTCTACAGATGCTTTCACTGCACCTACATCCCCGCGGACCATAACGGTAACCAGACCGGACCCGATTTTCTCATAGCCAACCAGAGCCACATTTGCAGATTTAACCATTGCGTCAGCAGCCTCAATAGCGCCGACCAGACCTTTTGTCTCCACCATACCAAGGGCTTCTCTTTGCATTTTGATTCCTCCTTGTTTTGTAAGTTTTGCGCGTATCCGTCAATTTCCGTATTTCCATGAACTGTCTGTTATAATTCGCGTCCTGGATTCCTGTATTTTTCTGAAATAAATTGCGGCATACCCACATGATTGGTTAATTTGTTGCTATTTCCTATTATACTAAAATCCTGCTTGTACTTTCTTGTCCTAATCAGAGAATTTTTTGTCTGATGTTTTGTTTAATTTGCACAATTAATTTTTCCTTCATCACGAAACAGACGTCAGGCTGCCTTCTTATCTGCACAAAGGCATAATCTCCTGATTTATTTTTATAAAAATGCACATAATTATCTTTCACGCTAAAGCGCGAAAACGTCTTCCTGTAGAAGAAAAAAGAATGCGCTATACGCATTCTCCGCGCGCGAGCGGATTGCGCAGCAATAAACATCACCCCCGCGAGCTGCGCATCATTGTTTTGTTCTTCTACAGGAAATCCAGAGGAATTTCCTGTAGAAGAACAAAAAGCCCCCAGGAATCAGGCGCTTAATCCATAATCCCTGTGGGCTTATTATTTTGTAATCAATCCATTGGTTCTTCTGGCACAAAATGAAAAAACCATCTTTTTCCGTTATCTGCTTTTATAAAATACCTTTCAGGGCTGCCAGGCTGTCTGCTGAAGAAGCGGCCTCATTTTCTTTCTGTATCTGAAGATATACTTCTTTGCGATACACAGGAACTTCTTTCGGTGCATTGATTCCAACTTTCACCTGATCCCCCCGCAGTTCCAGGATACTGATTTCAATATCATTATTTAAAATGATGGATTCTCCTTTTTTTCTGGTTAATGCCAGCATCCTATTCACCCGCCTTTTCTTTTTTAGCCTTCAAAATCTCGTATATTGGGAATTTTACCGGAAAATCATCTTCTACAATTACCTGATGAGCCTTCCGTTCATCTGTATTAATTACAATAGGTGCTTTCAGATTCACACTCAGCAGTGTGATATCTTCTTTGGCTGTAACTGTTACCAGTACATAAGTATTTTCTGCTGTAAGGTTCCCAAGATGCTCCAGCACTTCATCTTCCACCTGAGGATTATAATCCTCCTTTATCAGCAGAGGATCCATAACCGGAAGGGCAAATGCCGGTTCATCCAGAGACTGAAGCCAGGAAATTCCTTTGCGGGCCCCGTCCTCTCCTTCATCGTAAATCAGTGTGAATTTCTGGCAGTCCGGAAAACCGATAATGCCTTTTTCAAAAAAGATTATTTTCTCATCTTCTATATCTATCTCTCCGAATAATCTTGTCTCAATCTGCATAGCTTCCTCCTGTTACAGATAATTCAGCAGTGTCTGGCCGTTTGCTTTGGCAGACGCCTGCAGGGATGCCTGATATGCGTTATAGGCCGCTGTATATTCGATGATGATGTCTGAAAGTTCCATATCTTCATTTCTGGATTTCAGCTGCTCAAAAGTCGTCTGCTGGTTAGCCATCCTGTTTTCCGTAAGATTCAGACGTCCTTCCCGGCTGCCCATATCTGTTCTGGCAAGTTTCACCTGATCCAGATACCCCTGAAATTTCGTTATTCCTCTTGCATAAAGTTTCTGCATATTCTCGTCTGCATAAACCGCTTCTTTTTCCGCTGCTTCCAGCCACTGACCCAGTGCCTCCTGAGAAGCAGGGTCGGAATACTGCTGCTGGGTCATCATTTCTTTAATCTTATCTACTTTATCATGCGCCGCAATTGCCGCCTGAACCGCATTGGTCAGATCGTCCACATCCCGTCCGATGGAAGCGTCAAGAACATCACTGGCCTGTGTATTGATGGTCAGCTCCTGACCGAATGCAATTGTAAATTTAATTTCCTGATTTTCTTTTACATAAGTAATCTCATTTTTGGGATCTGTGGTGTTCTTACAGTCGAAATAATGCTCCGGTCTTACCTCGCCTTCCTTAAATCCCTGTTTGGTATAGGTGACGCTCAGCTGGGCTTTTTCACTGCCCAGAAAATCTGCCACTCCTTTTCCCATTACCAGTTCTCCGGTTTCCTTGAAATAAATTACCTCTCCATACCCCACAGGATATCCATCTTTCACCCACTGATCATAGGTCATATCTGTGGTCACTGTGATGGGTCTTCCGTCATCATCGTAACCTGTTCCTTCCAGCTCCTGTACATTTCCATCTGCATCAATATATTTGATATCCCCTGCCTCAATGTCTCCCAGTCCCTCATAAGACAGACGGATTCTATTAATCACATGTTCCTCCGGCATATCACCGAGGGCTACGCCTGTCAGAACTTCTGCAGAAGAATTGGGCACTTTCACCTCATTGCTGTAGAAACGCTTTTCCTCAATATCTTCAAAAGATACAGGCTCTGTAATCTCATAGGAAGTATCTTTTTCTTCTTTCAGGAAAGTGAGCTTGCTGTTGGTCTTATAGCCGGTAAATACATTTCTTCCGGCGCAGTCTGTGTTGCCTTCCGCATACACCTGATAACGGAGAGATTGCATATCTTTCAGAATGGCTGCGCGGTCTTCCTGGGTTTTCACATCTGTGGAACCGTCCACACATTTCTCATAAACATTCCGAAGAATTTCTTCCATATTATCAAGGGCTCCTTCGGTTACCTCGAACCAGGATTTGGCATCCGGTATATTTCTCTCATAATACTGATTCAGTTCACTCAGATTACTGCGCAGGCGCAGGGCCCGAACTGCAATAATAGGATCGTCAGAAGGCCGGATAATCTTTTTCTGAGTGGTCATCTGAGTATTCAGTGTATCAACGTTTACTTTATTACTGTTAATGTTAGTCATGCTGTTTCTGCTGATCATGCTGTTAGTTACACGCATCATAATTATCAAACCTCCTTATACGCCGGTTTCCAGAATCAGACGGTCATACATCTCTGACATGGTCTGAATCATCCTGGAGGCCAGATTATAGGAATTCTGGAATTTTAACATATCCAGAGCCTCCTCATCTTCATCCACACCGGAAATAGACATACGTTTCTGCAGAATTGTCTCACCAATATTTTCATAATTTTTCAGTAAAGTTTTCGCTTTCTGGGTATCTACGGTATTGTCACTGATCAGGCAGGCCAGAAACTGATCTGCTCCCACGCCGCGGAAAACCTTGACATCTTTTTTCAGTTTCAGCATCTCCACCACAATATCCTGAGTCGCCACGTTATCCGGCACATCCGGTTTATTCATGGTTACCAGGAAATTGGGGTCATGCTCCAGGTCGTAGGCCACTTTAATATTTGCGGCAGTCAGCATATAATAATAATTTCCCGTAGAGGTCATGCTGTCTGTTTTATCAAGATCAAAATCAGCAAAATTATACTCTGAACCATCCGCAGGGTTCTCTGCCACAAAGAAGGAAATACCGTCATTCCCCTTCAGGTCAACTCCTGATTTGTGCAGTTCGTTAAACTGTTTTGCAAATTCCCTCAGAAAACTGTTGCACTGAGCCTGATAATAAGGTACACCCATGGCGTCAATATCTCCGCCAATTACTGCAGTCCGTTCCAGTAAATCCTGTTCCGTCTCTGCGCTCATGGTGTCTATTTTCAGGTCAAACACATAGGTCTGGGTTTCCGAATCATAGGAAAATCCCGTATAAGCGAAATCCCTGTTATTAATTGTAATGATTCCCTCGGAATCCATGGTCATCTGATTAACACTGGTGATACTGGGATTTTTGATGGTAACCTGATAATGTCTGTCATCGCCGGTGCCAACCATATTCAGAGACTGTACCCTTCCCTGAAATGCTTCATTATTATTGCCGTCCCGGACATCAAACAGACCTTTCAGCCTTCCGGTACAGGTTCTTCCTGAAGCGTTAAAGGGCACATTATTCCTGGTCCAGTAAATGTCGTACAGCCCTTCTGCATCTGAGGCATTGACCTTATAATCCCTGGCCCTGCATTCCAGCGTATTGTATTCAAAGTTCTCCACCAGCGTCTGTCCGTTGATTTTCACAATGTAGTTGGTTCCTCCGGTATACATATCCGGATAATTGCTGTTGCTTACTTTGGACTCGGTCACTTCCACCGGTACCAGTTCGGAAAGCTGATCTATCAGAACCGCGCGCTGGTCGCGCAGATCATTGGCATTGGTGCCCTGCTGCTCGATAATATTAATCTGACGGTTCAACATGGAAATTTTCTGGCCGATAGCATTAATCTGCGCTACCTGTGTGGCAATTTCCTGATTAACATCTTCCTGAATGCGAATCAGTCCCACATTCATGCTGGTAAAGAAATTAGTAAAATTCTGGCATTTGCTGATAAATGCTTTTCTGGCGTCCAGACTTTCTGCGTTGTTTTTCACATCATCCAATGCGTCAAACATTTCATCCAGAATAGAACCAAAGCCTTTGACAGCATCCTCATCTTCCAGAAAATTCTCTATCTGCTGCGCTCCATATAACTGAGCGTCAAACATCCCGATTTTGGCATTGTTTTCCCAGTATTTCACGTCATAATAAAAATCACGTTTCTGTATAATTTCCGTAGTGCAGACTCCGCTGCCCGCCATGCCGTAGCGCTGATGGGTACGAAGGGCCTCTGCAGCCACACGCACAGCTTCCTGTCTGGTATAACCTTTCGTGTGCACATTGGAAATGTTGTTGGCAACCGTGTTGGTGGCCACATGAAATGTATTTAAAGCGGAACCCGCTATGGTCAGTCCAAAAAATGTTGATGGCATATTTTTCCTCCTGTTACAGTCTGGTCACAAGGTGTTCCAGCATTTCAGAAATCACGTTGATAAACCGGCTGGCTGCATTGTAAGCACTCTGATATTTAATCATATTCTGAAGTTCTTCATCAGAAGATACGCCAAATACCTGCTGTCTGCTGTTCTCAATAGAAGCCACCTCAGCCTCCAGGCCTTCGGCCATTGACTTGTAAACATTGCCGTTTGTGCCGATATCCACAATCATTTTCTTGTAATATTCTTTAAAATTACAGGGATTGGTATCATTGGGATTACTGATATATTTCTTGGCTTCCCAGATATCCACAAGCTGCTGAGCCATATCCCAGGCAGGAGTCCCATCCGGATTCAGATGGGGCATTCCGGACTCTGTCTCCAGCAAATCCGGATTCACGTCAACGTTCTGAATAGTATACATTTTAAAGGTATCGGGTGAATCTTCTTCATTATACACATAGTAAATGTTGGGCGGAACCTGATTATCTGCAACTTCTCTGTAACGGTCACAGCCCCGTCTTACAAACAGTTCTCTGCCGGGCTTCTGTCCGTCTGCCCCCAGGCATCCTTTATCTTCATCCCAGACACGGACATTATTGTACGGCGTACCGTCTGCCCCTGTAAATGATATGGTTTTGGTGGGACTGAACACATCATTGACAGCTGTAATCACTTCATGAATAAACTGGTCAAATTCGGCTTCCGCCGAAAGCATAACAGACATACCGGCTCCGTCATTGTATTCGTCTGCAGAAAGTCCGGCAATATCACGGTAAGTAGCAAATCTGTCTCCTCTGCTGAGTACAAGGGCTTTCAGTTCTCCGATATCTGAATTCAATTCCGGAGCAATATCCACATCAAAGTCAAACACATCCGCGTATTTTCCTCTGCTCAGGTCTGACAACCGGGGCCAGTAGGGCGTTACAAAACCTGTCACATCATCCTGCCGAATACCAATTTCAAATACATGGACTTCATCCAGAAATTCCACATTTTCCAGCCGGACTCTGACTGCTCCGTTGGCATCTTCCCGAAATTCCACTTTGGCCAGGGAGGAAAGTTCATCCAGCGCATTATCACGCTCATCCCGCAGGGTCATGGCTGTCTCCACACCGCCGGATTCGATTCTCATAATCTCTTTATTCAGATTCTGAATGGTATGGCCCAGTTCATTGATACGGTCAACACCTTCCCGGATCTTAATATTAATCCGCTTCTGGTATTCCTTCATATTCTGATAAACACCCTGCGCTCTTTCAATAAACAGGGTTGCGTTTTTAACCACCAGGTTCTGGTTTACTTCTGTATTGGGACCTTTGCTCAGCTCTGCAAAAGATTCCCAGAATTCTTCCAGCTGAGTCTGAAACTGCTCTCCTTCCAGTTCCTGGAAAATATTTTCCACGTCCTGTACAGCCAGGTAATTTGTCTCATAAAAAGACTGACGACCATTCTCCGTGCGGTAATATCTGTCCAGGAAATAATCTCTGGTATGTATCACATCGGCAATCGCCAGTCCAAGTCCCGCCTGCTGTTTACTGATGGCGGCACTCTGAAAGGTTACATAATCTCTGTCTGCAAATAATACCTGCTGCCTCACATATCCTTTGGTATCTGCATTTGCAAGGTTATTGGCTGTAGTATTCAGCGCATTCTGACTGTTCTGCAGCCCGGATGCACCGATATACAAACTTCCCATTCCATTTGCCATATCTGCTTTCTCCTTCTATTTCCGCTTCCCTGCTGATTCTGCCTTCCCTGTTGTAATTCTGTTATACATATTCACCGACCGACGCTCTCACTGCTTCGCGTCAAACCCGCTGCTTCCCAGCAGATCTCCGGTGTTATTGGCACGTTTGTCATAATTGGCAGTAGTGGGGGCCTGACGCATACTCTTAAACAGCGTCAGATCAAATTCAGTCATCTCAATGGCATGTTTCAGCAACGCTTCGTTCTGTGCATTGATATCCGCCATTTTCTCCAGTGTGGTACGCAGCTTCTCCTTCAGTTCCTTTAACTGCTGCTGCTCTTTCGGCTGTTTATTTAAAAAGGCTATCATATTAGTAATAGTCAGTTCTTCCGGCTTCTTACTAAGTACGATAGACATATCATTGACAACTTCTTCTCTTTTATTTTCCAGATTCTTAAGAACACTGGTCACTTCCTGTTCTCGGCTGGTAATTTCTTCAAGAGCGGGGATATTCCCGTCAATAATAATCTGCCGTTTCTCCTGAGACAGTTCAGTCAGACGCTCATATTCCCCGTTCTCTTTCTCCAATATACTGATAAAATCTTCCATTAAACTGGCCACGTGAAAACCTCATTTCTAAAAATATGCTTCATATTTTTCCAGTAATTTAGCAGCAAAATCTCCTGTTTCCACCTTGTAGTTTCCGGATGCAATACTGCTCTTCAACGCGGCAACCTTATCTTCTCTAATATCAGATGCTTCTGCCACTGCCTGTTTGGCAACCTGATAATCCCTGCCTGCCTGTGAAATCTCCACTTCATCTCTTCTGGAGACGGCTCCGCTGCCTTTAATTCTGGAAGCTCTCCCCGTATTAAAAACCTGGCCTATCTGATTATATGCTTCTATACGCATAAAGGCATCTCCTCCCTTTCTGTCTCTCTTTCTATACTGTTAGTATATCCAGCTGTCTGAATTGTTATCTAATTTATTTATCGGTTGTTTGGATAGAAACTTTAGGAAATATTGGGCAACAATAAAAAGGAATTGCCTTAACTGCAATTTCCCTTATGCTTTGAAAGAATTTTTCCGCTTTCTCTGATACAGAACAAAGTGCTGCACATCTGCAATTAATCGCAGATGTGCAGCACCTATAAAATAAATATCCTTATTCCACATCAACTTTCTTTTTCTTCTTACTGATTACCAGATATCCACCGGCAAAGAATACACCCAGGCAGAGCACATATCTTGCGTCAAAAGCAATTCCTGTCTTAGGAGTTCCGCTGCCCACCTGTGCAGTTCCCATATTTCTGGAAACAGAAGTTCTGGTTCCGGCATTTGTTCCGCCGCCGGTTCCTGTCTGCGTGGTTCCGCCGCTGTTTCCACCGGTATTATTGTTATTGTTATTATTGTTATTGCTATCGTTGTTATCCGGTTTTGGTTCGGGTTCCGGTTCCGGCTCAGGATCCGGTTTTGGTTCAGGGTCCGGTTCCGGATCTTCCCCAAGATTTCCTATACTTTCAAAAATATATCCATTCTCATCTGCAAAACGCTCTGCCTGAGAACCTGTATATCCGCGGATTACATCCGGCGTCCAGGAGGACTGAGAGCCAATGGATGTAACGCTTGGAGGGATGGTAACTGCTTTGATTCCACTTCCGGTAAAAGCATCTACCTCGATTGTGGTTACGGAACCGGGTATCTCCAGATTATACACATAAGGACAATTACTGAATGCAGAAGATGCTATGGAAGTCATACTGTCAGGCAAAGTCAGCTGAGATTTTCCAATGGGGCAGAACAAAAGCTGGGTCATGCCTGCATCATATACTGCACCGTCTGAAGAAGCATAGCTTCCGTTTCCGCCTTCTATATTTACTTCCGCCAGATTACTGCAGCCGTCAAAGGCGCTGAAATCTATGGAAGAAACAGAAGCAGGTATACTGATACTTCCAATACCGCTGCAATTTCCAAAAGCCTGTGAACCGATACTGCCCACAGAGCCGGGAATTGTAATACTGGACAAACTGCTGCAGCCATATAAAGTGAGTTCCGGAATAGAAGATATTCCTGCTGAAAGGCTGACAGAGGATAATCCGCTGCAGCCTGCCAGAACACCGCTTCCCATGGAACTTACGGATGATGGGAATGTAATCTCGGAAAGGCCGACACAATTATTAAATGCGCTGCTTCCAATCTCTGTTACAGTCCCCGGAATGCTGATACTGCCAAGGCTTCCGCAGCCATTAAATGCCTGGGCTCCGATAGAAGTTACCCCCTCCGGAATATTGACAACGCCAAGGCTTCCGCAGCCGTCAAAGGTTTCTGCGCCAATGGCAGAAAGTCCTGCGGGAAGTTCCACATAGCCTAAAGCGGAACATCCGTAAAAAGCTCCGCCTCCAAGGCTTGCCGGCCCGCTGATTACTGCGCTGGTCAGTCCGGTACATCCGGAAAAAGCATAACTTCCCACACTGGTAACATTACCCGGAATAGTAACACTTGAAATAGATGTATTGCCGGCAAAGGCATAATCTGCAATTCCTGTCACAGAGGCCGGTATGGTAATATCCCCGCCTAGTCCGCTGTAACCGGTAATTACCGAGCCTTCCATAATATATGCACTCAGGTCTTCCTGCGCCATGGCTGGTATCACCGGACACAGCACAAAGGTTAAGGCCAGTATCAATATTCCATTGAAACATCTGCCAATTATTTTTTTCATTCTCTTGTCCTCCTTGAATTATTGGTGTATGTGCTGTTAAGGCGAGCACTTCTTCGCCACCAAAAATAACCTTCCATCCTCCGTATAGTTGTTACAAGTCGAAAGAGTTAATAATCTATCTCCATACGAGGCATTAATGTCCCCGCTCATTATATTCATCTCTTTTATGTAATCCAGGTAATGATTAAAGTTTTCTTCATTTCCGGCGTTGATAAAGTCATAATACCGGATTCCTTCTTCACCTTCCTGGGATACTTTTGACAGACATACGGCTATGATTTCATACTGTGCTTTCTCATAAATGGTATTAAAGGTCACCATCTTATGTTCCAGGCTGTAGCTTTCATCCAGGTAATTTTTCAATCCCCCAAACATCATTCCGCTCTTCATGTTGTGTCCGTATATAATCAGATTATCGTCCTGCTGTTCATAATCATTTCTGGAATCCAGAAATATGGAGCCGTTGATATCCTCCTGCCCGTCATAATTATGAGTAAGATAGAAATCACTGCTCTCCGGTACTGCCTGCATAACCGGATAATCAATCTCGGTTCCCGGTATGGTAAGCCATCCGGCAAAATCTGAATTCTGTTCATGGAGTCCCTGGTATTCCGGCAAAATCGGCGGCCCCTGGGGTTTCTCCACAGTCTCCTGCTCCAGCTCTGCTCCGTAAATAGTATTTTCCACCGTACCTGTCTGAGCTGTTACAGGCTCCTCTTCTGTATCATCTCCGTTCATGGCTTCTATAAACCTGGCGGAAAGCCAGTCAGAGGCTACGGAAATCTCCTGTTCATCTTTTATTTTCTCAAGTTCCCGGATTTTCTGCTGGTCATGATATTCACTTCCCAGGAAAATCAGGAAACACACCACCGCACCGACCATGCAGATGGCTCCTGCAATCTGGCCGGGCGACAGCTGTTTCAGTTTACCCGTGATCTGGCCGGTGAAGGTGGTCCTGGAAATAGCCTTGTAGTCTTCTGCCACCATATCGGAAAGGTACAGGAGATAATCATCTCCTATCACACTTTTGAATATAATTTTACCTTCCCGAATCAGTGAATAAAGCCTCTGGGCCACTCCAGGCTCATTGATATCCATTTTTTTGGAGATATATCTGATTTTCTCAATATCATCCAGAGCTTCCTGATATTTCTCATAGGAATCGAACTGGAATTTTCCAATGCAATATACTCTGCTCATGGTATCAATCTCCTTCCTTCCCTGCTTATTTTTTCGCTGTTACTGATTTCACAGCGGAGTAACTGCTGTAATAATTCTTCTTATCAATCTTCTTGCATACACGGATCTTATAGTAATATTTCTTGCCTCCGGTTGCCTTTTTATCTGTATAAGAGGTCTTCTTGGTAGTTCCGATTTTCTTGTAGCCACTCTTCGACCTGGTACTTCGGTAGACCTCATACTGGGTTGCACCCTTGACCTTCTTCCACTTAACAGTCACCTGCTTTGCTTTCGAGGAAGCAATGCTGCTGATTTTGGTGGAATTCGGTGCAGTAGCTGTTTTAATACTTGTAAATGGACCATAATAATACTGTCCGTCCTTATTGACATACGCACGTACCCGGAAAGTTGCGGCTGTTCCTGCCTTCAGCTTGGATATGGTGCCTTTTGTGGTGCCGGGTTTGGTAATTCTCACATCCCGTCTGTTTTTGGAATTGTAAATTTCATATCCGCTTACCACGCTGTTTTTCGTCCAGGACAGGGTAATGCTCTTATTAGTGTATTTGGATGTTTTCACACCCGTAATCTCCGGTACCGTAATATTATAGTTTACGGTCTGTGTTCCGGTAAAGTTACCTTCTCCCTTGATGATAATGCTTGCCATTCCGGGAGTTGCACTGTTTACATATACCAGATTGTAATCTCTGCCGTTTTCCAGAGTTGTGGCTCCTGTGGTAACAGTTACCGGCGGATTTTTCTCCTGCCCGTCATAAACCTGTTCTGCTACGGGACTTACCGTGGCTCTTCCCAGCTGCTGAGGTGTAATCCGGAACGTTACGGTTCTGCTTCCGCTGTATTTGTTAATTCCCATAATGGTAATGGTTGCAGTTCCCGCATTGACATTCTGCTCGTAAATCACCTGATAATCCACACCGTTTACCAGCAGAACCCCTCCATCTTCCACACGAACCGGCGGTGCAATGGCTGCTCCCGTATAAGTGTAGGCTGCAGCAACACCGCGGATTGCGGTACTGTCTGAAAGCTCTCTTGCGATATCAAAGGTTACTGTTTTTGTTCCGGAAAGCCATTCACCAATTCCTGTCAGGATAATGCTGGCTGTTCCGCGGTCCACGTTGTTCCGGTACTCTACGGTGTAGTGAACACCCTTTACCAGCGCCATTCCGCCCATACTTACCATGGGCTCCGGTGTCACGGCGCTTCCGGTATACTGCTGAGTGGGTATAGGCGCTACTGTGGCCATATTCATGTTACCCAGAATCCGGAAGTCTCTGACTATGGTTCCGGAATAATTGTTAATACCTGTAATGGTAGCTGTGGCAACTCCTATGGAAGTATTGTTGACACAGGTTACCTGATAATCTCTTCCAACCACCAGAGGAACCTCTTCACCGGGCGCTGCTGCTCCTTCTGCTGCCGGCAGCTGGAATCTGAGATCTACCGCCGGTATAATAGCTGTACCGGTAAACTGATAATCCTTAACAGGTCCCATGGTCATGCTGGCGTCAATCACACCTTCTGCCCCGATACTCCTGGGATTGATGGCATAAGATGCTGTAACACGTTTGCCCAGGAAAATATCTTTTCCCGTAACCGTTACGGTTGCAACTCCTGCATTCTGGCAGTTATCGTAGGCAACATCATAATCCAGGCCCTCAGTCAGTTCCACAGACATATCGGAATCCTTTACCAGGAGATTTACCTTTACCTTCGGCCGAACAGGCTTCGTATTATATTCCTGAGCCTCAATGGGTTCTATCTGGAATGTTCCGTCCGGCGGAAGAATTCGAAATGTGGCTGTACGTGTTCCGGTGTAGTTGCCTGTTCCTGTCACAGTTACTGTCCCCTGTTCTCCAATACCTGTCTGGTTACTCTGGTCAGAAAGGGTAAAGTCCGTATCCCGTACCAGTGTGGCCCGCTCTGCCGGAGCGCCGTTATCCGTTACAGCCACTCTGGCTTCCACCGGTTCTCCATTTTTATAAAGGGCAGAGCCGGTAGCTGTAATATCTTCGCTGTTAATATTTTTCGGACTGATGGTAAATTTAATTCTTGCCACACCGCCATATCCGCCTTTTCCGGTGAGAACAATTTCAGGTGCATTCTCAGCACTGGCATCAGCCGCCTCCGTATTATTCTCATAGGCAATATCGTAGTCAGTGCCTGCTACCAGCGTTACTTTCTTACCGGCATCCATATAGGATACCTGAACTTCCGGTGTCTGAGGTCTTCCGTTATACACCGGTTTCTCCGCAATCACGCAGTCAGCTTCATCAATGGGTTTACGGATAATCATAAAGTAAAATCTGTTTTCACCGCTGTAATTAGGCCCTTTTCCTCTGATAAGCACATAGGCCTTTTTGTCCTCCGTAGACAATTCCTTGTTGTCGTAATAGCCTACAACTTCATATTCTGTAGATTTCAGTTCCCGTCTTGAATCATAGGGATTGAAATCCGGTCCCGGATTCTCCAGGTCTTTTATATTGTTGTTAAATACCTTAACGGTGGGCCGCTGAGCCTGACCGTTATACACATAACCGTTCTCATACCCTTCACCGGTCTTACTTCCCACAAACTGCACGGTAATTCCGCTTCTGATATCAGAGAAATCCTTGGGTATGATTTTATACTCTCGTTTCACGATTCCTGTGTAGTAACCGATTCCCTTAATTACCAGCTTCGCTGTTTCATTTTCGCCGCTGACATTCACGTTATTGGTACTGTATTCCTTCTCTCCATACTGGGCACAGTTCTGCTGCGTAAGAATTACAAAATCTTTATCCTGTTCCAGAATATAAGATTCCTCACTGTCACCGGACAGAGGTCCGGAAATATCTTCAAACTTCAGTTCCGGAATCACTTCTACTCCGCCGCCATAATAAACATTGGGACGATCGTTCTTTCCGTAGCCTACCAGTTCCATATAGCGTACACCATTCAGAGGATTGTCATTATCTACTTCCGCAATAGTAGCCATAATCTTGAAATGCTGGTCATATCTTCCGGTATAATTGCTGTACAGGTTATCCGGAGCTTCAATCCAGATTTTTGCATCTCCGATTTTTACATTATCTTCATAGGTTACCGTATAATCGGTTCCCTCTGTCAGCTTCGCAGATACATTTCCTTTCTTCCATGTAATATCCAGTCCATTTTTATTCGGATATGGCACCGATTCCCCGCTGTCCGGGAACGTAATCGGTTTTCTGGTATATTCACATTCCCATTCTCCGTCCTTATTTGTGCTGTAAAGATCCGTTCTCTTATTCACCACTTCAACTGTAACGCCCTCGGCATCACGATCCAGCCTTCTGGGCGTAATGGTAAATTCCTTCTTGAATTCTCCAAAATAATTTCCTGTATACTTACCGTCGTCTGCACCCTTTCTTGCTGAAATGGTGGCTGTGGGATTCAGTCTTATGGTCTGAGCCGCATCTTCAAAGGTCCATACATTCAGATTATGTTCGGCTGTAATTCCATAATCATATGGTACCGTCCCGGAATCTTCTCTTATAAGAGCCACTCCATCACAGGTTATCTCAAGATCCGGCACAATAGGAGCACCCGTATATTCATACTCCAGATCACCTTCCACAACCAGTCCGGAGTCTTCTTCTTCGCTGAGCACCCGCTGGAAAATTTCAAAGGTATCACTGTTGCTTCCATAAGCAAATCCATCGGCAGTTGCAGTTATGGTAGCTGTAGGCGCATTGGTACTATCATGCTCCGGCGCCGCATTTTCATTCTCCGGATCATCCTCCGGTCCTTTGGTAGCCCGGTCATTGTGAGTATAACTTACCGTATAATCCTGACCTTCTGTATTCAGGGAAATCTCTTTTTCCCTTCCGTCTACCATTTTAACCACATACTTAACGGTAACTTCCGGTTCATTCGCCGGTCTTGCCGCATCATTAGAAGGCTTAAACGTACAGTCTGCCGCCTCAACTGTGGTATTCTCACTGCTCAGGTCTGCAAGAATCTTAAATTCTTCTGTAAATTCACCTGTGAAGTTGCTGCCTTCCACACCTCTGATGGTATAGGATGCAGTACCCGGCTCCGTATTGTTCTCATAGGTGACAGTGTAATCTATGCCATAACGCAAAGCATATTTTAACGGAGTTCCATCATCACCTGGTACGGTATTACCTTCTATATCCACAGGAGTATACATTACCTGAAGATTTTTCCAGACAATTCCGTCAGTGGGTGTATCTGTGGGCTGGCCGTTTTCATCCAGTTCCATATTGGTGGCCAGAGCATCGCCGGGCAATGGCGGTGACAAGGCTGTATCGGAAGAAGCATCCGGATATTTCACATGATCAAGCACTACTGCCGCCGACGTACCTTCAAGTTCAATTTTCCCATTTTCCACACCGTCTGTTTTAAGATTGTACTGTGTAATTTCATAGGGCAGTTCGATGTAGTCTTTGTAATTGGTTCTTCCGTTTATTCTGAGACCATAATGGGAGCCTACCGGAAAGTTACTTCCATCTGTTATATCCTCTATTTTCGTTCCAACGGCAGTCCCGTTGGCATAGGCATAGTATTCCAGTTCGTATTCTGTGTCTTTTTCTACCGGTTTGCCGCTATGGGTAATCTTAGGATCCGGTGTAATGGGAAGACCGGAATAGGTGTATTTCGGCTCTACATCCTTAATCTCATATTTATGATCCTTTTCCAGAACATCCCTGTCTTTGTCCAGACTCAGAGGTTCTACAATAAAGGACGCGGTTGATGAATTTACATACAATCCCTGACCAGTAATGGTCGCCGTTTCATTCTGACCGACAGGACTTATGTGATCCGGGTCCGCATTACCGCTCCTTGGATTGGTCACTTCGTAGTCCGTTCCCCGTATAAGCGTCTTCGTCTCCTTTTCCGTGCGGAATGTAACTGTTACATTTTTGGGCACAATAGTATCCTTCGTATATTCTTCCGGCTCAATCTCAATCTTAGTTCTTCCGCCGGTTACATTAAAATCATTCAGATTGCCCTTAATTGTATAATACAGTTCACGTTTTCCCGTATAGTTCTTCGTTTCCGTTCCCTCAATCACAAGAACTGCTTTCCCTATATCTGTATTGTTCCTGTAGCTTACCTTATAATCTTTGGAATCTATTGTCCGGCCATTATGAGTAATCCGGAGACCGTTCAGATTGTTTCCCTCTTCCGGAACAGGCCTGCCAGTGTAGAGATAATAGTTCTCAAGATATTTATCTCCTACGCTTCCGGCCACAAGATCTTTCTCAAGACCTGTGGCATCTATGGCTGTAACCCCCAATGTGGCCAGTGTTCCAAGATTACAGGCATTTATATTAAACTCGTATTCCAGTGTTCCGGTAAAATTATCCACTCCTGCTACAATAATTTTCGCTTTTCTCTCAGAAGTTGTAACATTTATGTTGTTACTATGGTCCTTCGTATAATCCACACCCAGGTTCAGCGGTTTTCTGACCGTTCCGTTCTGGTAAGTAAGGCTGAACTCCGGTATAATTTCTTCTCCGGTATATTCCTGGTTTGCATCGTAAACCGCAGCCAGTTCATTGGCCCGTAAAGGACGTGGCACAATTTTATATGTTCTTGTAAAATTACCGCCTGTATAGTTCCCCGTACCTGTAATAGTCATGGTAATCATATCATCAGATACCTGGGAATGAGTCTCTCCTCCACTGGAGTTGTGATATGTTACGGTATAATCCGTTCCTTTATTCAGCTGTCTGCTATTTACCGTAACCGTCAGCTTTGGTTCAATCGGCTGCCCACCGTTATATTCTATCTCTTCTCCATTGGTCACTCCTGTAATCACTGTATTGGAAGTATCCAGCAGCATGGGGTCAATGGTGAATTTCTGGTTGACAGTACCTGTAAAATTATGATTTCCGGTAATTGGTACCTCTGCATTCTGACTGGCATTAATATTATTAACATATCTGCCTATGGTATAGTCAACACCTCCCCCGGTCATGGGCACTTCCGTACCATTCCCATTTGTATAAACAAGGGTTGGCGTGGGCGTTACCGGCTGGCCTGTGAAAGTTCCGTTTGGAACAGTAATCTTAACATTAGCAGAATCCATGGGCATTGGTGTAATCTTAATGGGTACATCCACTGCCTTGCCCCGCAGTTTTCCAGTGGATGTGGGGGTTACCGTAAGATAATAGGTATTTGCATCTGTACCGGATGTTTTCGCCTTAACGGTATAATCATCGCCAGGGGTATAAGGCTCTGTTTCGCTTCCAACCCTGAGACGTGTTGTATAATTAGCGACTATATCGCTCACCCGGTCTGTGGAACCGTCAAATACATACTCCCTTTTTGTGTTTTCCACACCATCGTCCAGGATATGTATCATGGAATCGGATAATTCCGGGATTTCAAGTGTAATGGGCACATTCTGCGCCGTCCCCGTATAATAATTTCCTATTCCCTTAACATTACACTTCCACTGCAGTTTTCCATTCACTACTGGTTCAGACTTCCAGCCATCCTGAACTGTGACTTCAAATTTATCCTGAGCAGGTATTTCCTTTACTGCATCACTGGCATTATTATCAATAAATTCCGATTTCTCATAATCCACCTCCAGGCCACTTCCGGAACCCAGCTTCGCAGTCAGATTCCTGTATGTTATGGGAAATCTGTTGTTATCTATATTTCTATAAACTGTAAACTCTCCTGTATTGCTGCTTACCAGTCCCGCATAATCCCCGCTTTTTACTTTGGCCTGTACTTTCATAACGCCCACATATCCGCTGTTTCGGTCCGGATTGTAGATAAATTCCAAGTTATCCCATGGAATAGAAGCACTATTATATTTCACATCTACATCATGCTCAGTAAGCTCCAGCTTATTGCCAGTATAAAGTGCTCTGAACGTACCACCACTCGCTTCCAGTATACCTGTATTGGAACCGCTATACCCATTCTTTAACTGAATCGTCAGATTTGCAGCATCGATTCTTTCAATATTAAAAGTAGTATTTCTGCTCCCCTTATAGTTACCCTGCCCAACAATCTCTACTTCACCGGTTGCAGACGATTCTGTATCCGCGACCGTATCCTTTATCCAGTTAAGGGTAAAATCTGAGGTAAGGTTTAATGTTTTTCCAGTCTCTGAATCCGATATACTTATTTCCGGACGGACTATCTGCCCGGCTACTGCTTTTTTATCTGGAATATTCGCTACCGTAACAGAAGAATCACTAATCTCTTTCTTACTGATTACAAAACTCCCGGTTGTACTTCCTCTATATCCTGCCTCCGTATTTCCGGTTATCGTTACCGTATAAGTCTTCGCATCTATCATACTGTTTTCACTCTGGCTGTAAGACAGGGTATAACCATCAGGATCTGTCACCTGTTGTCGGTTCCCCCTCTCATCCGCTGCCCACACCTCAAAATCCTCCGGTGCCAGTTTCTGGGGCTTACCATTATATACTTTAGTTCCTGTATCTTTTATAACTATTTCGTTAATATCCAACACCTCATCCGCCGCACGCGCCGTAAAGCCGGACCAGTCCACCATCCCGGCTATCATGCAGATGCTTAACAACACTGCCATTATCCTCTTCCCAACATCCCTATGCATAGTCCATTCCTCCTTGCTTCATCCCACACGCATACCATTTTTCGGTCTGTCTATATTTATATTATTAATTTTTTTCGGCATTATTGCCTGTATTCATAATAGTTTTACTGCAATTTTCTTATATGTATTTCTGTTATCCCGTATTCTCATCTGCGTTATGGGAACTTCCTGTACATTTCCCGCAAATTTTCCTGTACATTATCTCCTCCGCTAAAACGTATGTTCTGTCTGAACTGTCAGTATAAGGAGAATTACATCCGGAACAGCTTTCTCTTTTGTAAAAGTTGGTAAAACCGTATCTTACCTGCTCCGGATACAATACTCCGTTTATGAATTATAACACATTTCTCCGAAGAAAGCTATTTTTTTACGGTATTCTTTCAGGAAATTTTTTATATGACTGGTAATTTCTGCAGATTTTGCAGATTCACGATATTTTTTCCTGACAGCAGGAAAAGTTCCGCCCGTCTTCTGACAGGACACAGGAATCCCCCGGAGCGTTTTTGAGGGGAGGCTCCGGGGGATTCTGCAATAATTTATACTCCCTGCTTATAATAACAACTGAACGAGATAAAATATGACACTTTCTTACAATCTTTTTTCAAAATCTATATTTATTAAGCTGTTAATACTCAATAAAGGATATTTCATTATAAAACCTTACTGCCGCTGTTTTGCTGCTTTTAAATCATCTGCCGAATACAACTCCAGAATCTGTGATTCCGGAACACGCATTTCCAATTTTCGTCATGGTAATCTCCCTCCTTATGGCCTCCGGGTCTTCACCGCTGATAAATTTGTCACTTACTACCAGGAGACCGGAAAATACAAATTTTTGTTCTTCATCGCTCTGAATCTGTTTTGCAAGACTGATAACACGATGAATCCACTGCTGCTTTCCTTCAATTCCTCTGTTATTATATAGAGCACCCAGGATATCCTGTCAGAATATCTGCTCAATCACGTTATTTTCATACAGCAGCTTCAGCAGGGGATTTTCCTGGATCTCTTTCATCATTCCGCTTCCCCAGTGACTGCCCTGGCACAGGGTAATCACAAAGAACAGAATCCACACAATTACCAGCCCTTCCAGCGCTCCCACAATAAGGCCGCCCACATGGTTGATACTGTTGATTCCCGGCAGTTTTGCAATAATATCAAGGAGATGGATCAAAACGCCCAGCAGAATACTTATAATGAGAAAGGACAGGGTCCAGGACAGACGCAGCAGCACTGCATCTGCAATCTGATTTGCAGCCTCTTCAAAAAGTCCGCTGTCTTCCATCAGTGCTCTGGCCTGTTCTGCCAGATTTCCGGTAAAAAGCTCCTGTACTTCCGGGGGAAGTTCCATGCCGAACAGCTGCAGCTTTTCCGGTTCTGCTTCCTGACTCTGCTCTGGTGTTTCCTGCTGTCCGGGCAGTTCCTCCTGCTCCGGCAGTTTTTCTTCCATATTTTTCTCGATTACAGACTGCACTGCCTCCGCACATTTTTCCTGGATGGTATCGTACAGCGGCGTCTGTGTCCGAAGGAATTCCGCTGTATACGGGGCGGCCAGAGATGCCAGAACAACGGTCAGAACAATGGCAACCAGAGAAAAAACCATCCGCACCATTCCTCTGATATAGCCGTGAAGGGTAAAACACCCCAGAACAATCAGCACAATTATCAGTAATATGTTGTCCATTTTTCCTGTACTCCTATTTCAGTCTGATCCTTTGTGTTTCTCCATCTGTCAGGAAAATATAATCTCTGACTTTGTTGGCAGACATTACCTTCCAGATATTTTTCTCAAAATTCTCATGATATTTGCGAATGCCCCGCAGGGTATATATGGCGCATTCCAGATCATTTCGGATGCAGATTTCATCATTTTCCAGAAAACCGATTTCCTGATATTCCATTCGGAAATCCTGGGAAAGAACTTCTGCCCCCCGCAGGTCGTAAATATTCATATGATAAGAAGATTCTTTATTCTCATTATCAAATACAAAGCCCATATAGGCGTCATTATAAAAAATGCTGCGGATTTCTCTCTTCAGTTCCAGTTCCTTTCTGACTTTCGGCTTATTGGAAGCGTCAAAAATCACTGCTTTTCCATTTCCAAATCCCACCATAACATCGTTTGTGAGAAATTCCACTTTGGGAACCACCATCTCGGAATAGGAATACTGGCCCACAATATTATCAATTTCATTCTGTCCCATGGAGTCAAAATAGAAAAAGGTAATGGTGGTTTTTACAGTTCCTTCGTTTACGTCCAGCAATGACACCGCCAGCTTTTTTCCGTCATTGGATATGGCCAGGTCCAGGGGATAACCGCTGTTTTCCGTGTGCACTTCCCCGCCTGCCAGGTATTCCCCTGATTTGTCATAAACCTGTATGTACCCGGTGCCTTCCTGTTCCATCAGCACCGCCACCGTACCCTGGCTGGCCACCTGCACCCGCTGAATGGGCATGGCAGTTTTGATTTCTCCGCAGGGCCCCGACCTGTCCATAATATAAATCCGGTCGCCTTTTTTATCTGCGATTACCACATAGTTTTCACAGGAATCCGTCATGGGTGACTGCATTTCATAAGTCTGGTTCCAGATCGTTTTATTATCTGTGTCCACCAAAGATGCACCGTCCTTGTTGTACTTCAGAATATTCCCATTGAACACGTCAAACTGTGTTCCTGAAGAATCCTCCCTTTTTACGGTTTTCAGCACTTCATAGCCGGTATAGGTCCTGGTCTGCAAATATATATACAGTCCGGCGCTTCCGGCCAGAAGAAGAATCGTTACAAACGTGATGATACCCAGAATTCTTCTCCGGTGCCTGTGGATTTTCTCATTCATTTCCTTTACATCCGATTTTACAATCCGGTATGCTTTATCTGCCAAAACTACACCTCCAGGTATGAAATCCGTCAACTGTGCATGGAAAGTCTGCTCTTATCATAACACACTCTTATGGTTCCTGCACATTTTTTCATAAATATCATGTTCAGAATCTCATGGAAGCAGCAGTTTCTGTCCTGCGTAAATTTTATCTCCATTTTCAATCCCGTTTACTTCACAGACTTTTCCCATCATGTCTTTGGTATGGTAAATACTGATACAGATGGAAGCAAGGGTATCTCCCGGCTGCACGGTATAATATCTGGGTTCCGCCGGCTGTCCGCCGGAGGTTTCCTGAGCGGTATTATCCTCTGCCGGAGGTTCCGTGGAAGCATCTGTCCCTGTTCCCTCCGAACTGTCTGGGGCCTGTCCGGAGGGTTCCCCGGAGGTTTCCTGACCTGTCTGTCCTTCACCGGTTTCCGGCTGTGCAGGTTCCTGCCCGGCTGCTTCCCCTTCTGTGGGCCGGGGCTCCTGTCCGGCTGCCTCTCCGCTGCCGGCTCCCTGGTCTTTCTGCCCGTTTTCCTGGGCAGCAGCCTCTTCCTCCAGGGGAGATACCTGGGAAGACACACTTTCCACCAGCGGCCCATTCTCATTTCCGGAACGTTTTCCCTCTGATTCCACATGATTCATAACATCCAGAACATCCTCTACTTCCTGCATTTTCCGGTAATTGTTTATGGTGGTAATGCCAAGAACACAAACAACCACCAGGAAAAAAGAGGAAGCTGTATAGAGGAAATTGCGATTCTGTCTGGCCAGCTGTTTTCCCTGACGTTCCAGTATCATATTCCGATAGGATTCCAACGCTTCCTCAGCATGGGTTCTGGGTTCTTCCAGATTGTTTCTGGCGAATATTTTTTCCGGATTTCCAGGCTCCGGCCCGGATTCCCGCTCCAGTTCCCGGTAAAGCTCCCGAAATTCTTCACTCTGGACTTCTCTCTGTTTCTGCACGGAATCTGTTTCTGGTGATTTCTGTTTCTGCACGGAATCTGTTTCTGATAAGTTCTGTTTCTGTACGGAATCTGTTTCTGATAAGTTCTGTTTCTGCACGGAATCTGTTTCTGATAAGTTCTGTTTCTGTACAGAATCTGTTTCTGATGATTTCTGTTCCTGTACCGCTTCTTCTCCGGGCTGCTTTGAAACGGACATCTTCTCCAAAGACCGGGCTTTTTTCCCTTTGGCTTCTTCCTGTCCTTCGTTTCCGGCTTTTAATTCCCGGTGCAGCCGGGCAAACTCCGTGCCCTTTTCTGCCTCTGCCAGTTCCGTCAGTTCCTCCAGGCGCTGTTCTTCTTCTTTTTTGCTGATCATGTATTCCTGCATGGAAATATTTTTCTCATAATAGATATAATAACCTTCCCGTTTCTGCAGGTAGCCCTGGTCATAGATGAAGAATACCTCCTCGTCTTCCAGAACGTCCATCAGCATCAGCACCTTGTCCCTGCCTGAAAAATATTTCCGGTGGGCGGCTTCTGCCACAGGCGGAAGCTCCATGGCCTGTCCCGCTTTTCCCAGAAACCAGCCCACAATCTCTTTTTCAGGAAAATGCTGCTCCTTTTCCCGTTCCATATGTTCCCGGAAACTGTCGTCCAGACAGATATTATCCCATTGGAATACGCCGTTTCCGCACTCCAGGGCTCCGCTGATAAATGTATAGCGGATATCCTTGAACACCTGACTGTTTCCCAGAAATACAGCGGCGCAGGTTTCTTTTTTCCCTGCTATGGTTTTCAGATATGTATATACATAATCTTCCAGGTATATCTTATGTCTTCCCCCAGGGCTGCCCATCTGACGGATGTTTTTGGGAAGGCTTATTTTCTTCTCTTTTTCTTCCGGTAAACCCTCTCTGCAAACAATTTCTATCATGTCTTCACCTCTTTTTCCACATGGTAGCATATTCTGTTTGCAGTTTTTGGAAATCTCTGTCACACCCCAGAAAAACATTTCGACGTTCTTCTACAATTCTGTTCTTCCTTCCAGGGCCCGCAGCAACGTCATCTCGTCTATATATTCCAGGTCTCCTCCCACAGGCACGCCGCTGGCAATTCTGGATACTCTGATTCCAGTGGGTTTAATCAGTTTGCTGATATACATGGCTGTGGTTTCTCCTTCCAGACTGGAGTTGGTGGCTATGATTACTTCATCCACATCTGCCTGCAGCCGGTGCATCAGCTCTTTCAATTTGATATCTCCGGGGCCTATGCCCAGCATGGGGGAAATGGCTCCATGGAGCACATGATACACCCCTTCGTATTTGTTGGTTTTTTCATAAGCCGCCAGATCCCTGGTGTCTTCCACCACCATAATGGTCTTATGGTCCCGGTTTTTGTTTTTACAGATGGGACAGAGCTGGTCGTCGGTAAGGGTGTAGCATTCTTTACAGTATTTTACATTTCTTCTGGCTTCTGTTATGGCAGAAGCCAGTTTCTCCACATGCTCCAGCGGCATATGCAAAATATGAAAAGCAAGCCGCTGTGCCGACTTGCTTCCAATTCCGGGCAGAGAAGATAACTCCTCAATCAGTTTACTTATCTGGCTGCTGTAATAATCCATTTTTTCCTCCCTGCATAAAATTAAAATGGAAATCCGCCGCCCATTCCGCCGAGTCCACCCGTGATTTTCGACATGGACTGCTGGGACGCCTCTTCAATCTGGCGGAGGGCCTCATTGGTAGCCGCCATAATCAGGTCTTCCAGCATTTCGATGTCGTCCGGGTCCACTACTTCTTCCGTAAGTTTCACCTTTGTTACTTCCCGTTTACCGGAAATGGTCACTTCCACAGCTCCGCCTCCTGCGGCTGCTGTAATCTCTTTTTCCTCCAGCGCTTTGGTGGCCTCTTCCATCTGCTTCTGCATTTTCTGGGCCTGCTTCATCAGATTATTCATGTTACCGGGCATTCCTCCCGGAAATCCTCCGCGTTTCGCCATTGTACATCCTCCTAATCTCTGTTTCAGTCTTCTATGACTATTTCCATATTTATGAGTTTTCCAAGATCCACGTAAGTATCTTCTGCCGGACGTCCGGTTTCATGGAACTGGATTTTTACTTCCACTTCTTTTCCCGTTCTTTCCGATATTACCTGCTTCAGTTCCTGCATATGAGTTTCCGTGCCCACAAATGCCTCTGCCACCTCGTCTTCTAACACAATCAGAAGCTGATTTTCCCCCGAAAGGCTTAAATGAGCGGTTTTCAGATAATTCTTCAGTCCGCCGGACAAACCTTCAATGATAGAACGCCAGTTCTGCACCACTTTCTGAATATCTTCCGGTACTGCTTTTGGCATACGGGGCGCCGGCTCATTCTCTGCAGTTTCTTCTGACCGGACAGCTGCAGGTTCTCCCTGATTCTTTCCGCTGTTTCCTTGGGAAATTTTTCCACGGGAAACAGGTACGCCCTGTTCCATCTGTTTTTCCAGACTGGAAATTCTCTGAACCAGAGACTCATAATCCCGTTCCATCTGGGGCCTGCACAGTTTAATCAGGGCAATTTCCAGAAGGATTCTTTTCTGGGTGCCATAGCGGAGCTGGCCGGACAGCTCTGAAAAAATACGGATATAGCGTATCAGCTGCTCCGGTTCTGCCATCGCTGATTCTTCTTTTAAAAGCTGCAGGTTTTCACTGGAAATATCCAGCACGTCTTCCATATTATCAGAACTCTGCAATAAAAGCAAATTTCTGAGATACCATGTGAAATCTGTCACAAACTGTCCTGGCTCCCGGCCCTGTGCCACCAGTTCTTCCAACAGGATAATGACGCCGGCCACATCCTGTCTGAGAATCTTCTGCAGCATGTCGGAAAACACCTCTGTGTCCACAGCCCCCAGCACTTCCAGCACCTTTTCAAAGGTGAGACGTTCTCCCAGATAAAAGGCGATACACTGATCCAGCAGGCTTAAGGCATCCCGCATGGAGCCGTCTGCCGCTTTTGCAATGTAGCGGATGGCTTTGGGTTCCACTTCCACCTGTTCTTTTTCCATAAGTTCTTCCAGCCGTGCGGCTATGGCGTCAATGGTAATTCTCCGGAAATCATACCGCTGGCAGCGGGAAAGGATGGTCACAGGTATTTTATGGGCTTCTGTGGTGGCCAGAATAAAAATCACATAGGAGGGAGGTTCTTCCAGCGTTTTCAGCAGTGCATTGAATGCCCCTGTGGAAAGCATATGAACCTCATCAATAATATAGACTTTATATCTGCCTTCCGTGGGAGAATAAGCCACTTCCTCGCGGATTTCCCTGATGTTATCCACACCGTTGTTGGATGCGGCGTCAATCTCTATCACATTCATGGAGCTGCCTGCGCCAATGGCCCTGCAGGAGGGGCACTGGCCGCAGGGGCTTCCTTCCCGCGGATGATCGCAGTTGACTGCCCTGGCAAATATTTTGGCTATGGTAGTCTTCCCGGTTCCTCTGGTTCCGCAGAACAGATAGGCATGTCCCACCCGTTCTGCCCGGATCTGATTTTTCAGGGTTGTTACAATATGTTCCTGTCCCCGGACATCTTCAAATTCCTGAGGACGGAATTTCCGGTATAAGGCCGTATATGACATATTTAATCACCAAAGCTGATGCCGATTAATTTTGCTTCTTTTATAATTTTGGAATCAGGCTCTACTGTTTTTAATTTTCCTGCCACTTCTTCCAGGGGAACTTTCTTCGTATTTCCGTTCACCATGGCTACCATATATCCATACTCCCCTTTCAGGATTAAGCTGGCAGCTGCCGCGCCCAGTCTGGTACAGAGTACACGGTCATAAGGGCAGGGGCTTCCGCCTCTCTGGGTATGGCCG
>OFHA01000193.1_pt1 | contig 56070 bp, 52 predicted proteins | sample 1521891 | NCBI WGS metagenome assembly OFHA01 (sample SAMEA3504089, study PRJEB24116) | mouse gut metagenome | biome: mouse gut; feature: mouse-associated habitat; material: faeces | place: Denmark | collected 2011
TCATTATGATACTCATGAAATCAGGGGCTTGTGGACAAAACTGCGGAAACTCAAACATCTGTTGTAGTTCCCATTTATTTCTTGGTATGGTATAATACCTACATTGGAAGAATAACATTTACACTGGTTGTAGTTCCCATTTATTTCTTGGTATGGTATAATATTGGGCTTACTATAGCGCAGAATCTTATTGTTGTAGTTCCCATTTATTTCTTGGTATGGTATAATAGACATAACAAAAGCAGTAAAGGCAGAGGCGTTGTAGTTCCCATTTATTTCTTGGTATGGTATAATCCGGACACAGGACACCAGCAATTCTACGATGTTGTAGTTCCCATTTATTTCTTGGTATGGTATAATGCGGTAACAGCTGGAAACAAAGCGGTTACGGTTGTAGTTCCCATTTATTTCTTGGTATGGTATAATATGGGTTGTTGGCTGATTACCATATTACCAGTTGTAGTTCCCATTTATTTCTTGGTATGGTATAATGATTCGAGTTCGTCCACCGGAAAGTATGGGGTTGTAGTTCCCATTTATTTCTTGGTATGGTATAATCTGATTCGTCAATATATTCAAAATCATTGTGTTGTAGTTCCCATTTATTTCTTGGTATGGTATAATATCCTTCATACTGAAAAATAATTCGTTCAAGTTGTAGTTCCCATTTATTTCTTGGTATGGTATAATTACGGGGTAGATTTCAACCTGCTTAAGGCGGTTGTAGTTCCCATTTATTTCTTGGTATGGTATAATATTAAAAATCTGCCTGATTTAAAGGGATATGTTGTAGTTCCCATTTATTTCTTGGTATGGTATAATTTTTGATTCCTCCTTGTTTTGTAAGTTTTGGTTGTAGTTCCCATTTATTTCTTGGTATGGTATAATACCGGAAGGATACCTGCAGGAATCCCCATGGTTGTAGTTCCCATTTATTTCTTGGTATGGTATAATAGGGAACAGAAAATCCGCATAACCAATAAGGTTATGCGGATTTTTCTCAATTTAAAATCTCTGATTTTGCCGGAAAAACGATTGAATTTTATTCTTTTTCTAAAAAATATTTAATAATTCTGCCGATTCTCCGGTATCATCAAATGTCTTTTTACCCAACAGAATATGGATGGATTCGTATTGTTTCTCTGTGATTGTCAGCAAACGAACAGAACCTTTGGACGGCAAATTCAGATTCAGTCTGGCCTCATGCTTCTCCACTGCATCTGTGCCATTGCAAATCCTGGTATAAACGGAAAACTGCATCATATGATACCCGTCTTTTAACAGAAAATTACGGAATTTCGCTGCTGCTTTTCTCTCCTTCGCAGTAACTACCGGTAAATCAAAAAATACTATCATTCTCATAAATTTATTCATAACTATGTACCTGCAGCTGTATCAGTTCCGGCAGACTCAGCATTTCGCACTTATCCTGCAATACACTGCTGTAACTTGCCGCCATTCCGTCAACACAGTTGCTCAGAATACGTTTTTCTCCTTTTATCTGCATTTCAAAATTTACAATTCCATACAGCTCACGCTTTATTTCCGGTGTCAATGCATGGGAAGATTCTGACATATCAAACTTTGAAGCCACATATAAATCGACAATGGGACGAAACGGCTCAATAAAATCATCCGCCAGATTATAACTGTTTAACTCACTCCGGTGAAAAAGCCCGATGGAAGGTTCCATCCCATAACATACAAGGCTTCTGGCAATCATTCCTCTGACAATGGCATATCCATAATTTAATGCTGCATTGATGATATGTTCTTCACCTCTTGAAAATTCCGGTCCGAACAAATTTCGAAAATAAAAGGCTGCCGCTTTTGCTTCCACATGGGTTCTGTCTCCGGACTGCACTTCTTTGCACATCTTCTGCAGTTCTGTGTCTCCTGTCCTGCCGCTCAGTTTCAGACATAAGGACTGATTTCGAACCTTTTGTATCACAATCTGCTGCCACAGTCGTTTCTGCAGCGGTTTACTTATCTCCATCTGGCACTTTAACAGTTTATAATGCCGGCTATGCCTTACCAGCGGCAGCAATACACCATTGGGAAGATGCTTTTCATCACAGACATACAAAGCAATTCCCATATCAGCAAATTTCTGAAGCATATAAGCGGACACCATCACAGAATGATTTTCTATCAAAATACTGTTAATGTCCTCCAAAGGAATCCTGACATCTCTGTCTCCTCCAATTACCAGCTGCTGATTTTCAATATGCAGCTTTCTGCTGCCCTCGATTTTAATATTCCGAAATCCCATATATCACCTCCGCTGCCAGCAGGCATTCCTGCGTTTTACCACCTGTTCTTCCTTCATACCAGCCAATATTTCGTAAACTGTGCACCCGGCTCTAACGAAATCCCATTCTCTTTTCCCGCTTTACCTCCGATACATTTCCGAGTACATCCACCTGATATTTTTTCAGATATTCCAGGCCCTGAATTCCTAAACTTGTAAACTCAAAACTTCCATTATGTGACTTTCCACTAAAACTTGCCGTTGATATATTCGCCCCATAATAATAAACAATTTCTTCATTCACTGCCTTTGATGTCCCGTCCACACAGGTCACCTTTTTCCCATTTTTGGATTTAAAAGAAATCAAATCTCTGGTATACAGGCTGAAAATAAAATCTTTATCTTCCATTTCCTTCCAGTCAATATACTGCTTTCCCTGGACTACCGCTTTCATGGGCAGTCTTTTCCTTACCACATCCGCAATATAAACCGGTACAAAATAATATTTTCCACTGACGCGGAACACATCCACACGCACCATGGAGCCATTGGCATTGGCGGCTATCCCATGTTGGGAATTCACATACACCCCAAGGGTGAGTTTATCATATGTTTTCACTTTTCTTACCAGATTTCCTCTGGAGCCATCTGCTTTAGGCTTATAGAAAGGCTCTTCGAATGCCTTTTTTCCGTCGCCGCCATACAATTCCAGGCGCTCCTTTAAGGCATTATATAACAGCGTATCACTTTCGGGCTTGTAATAATTTTCTATTTCTCCTGTTTTTTTGTTCAGTTTCAAATCGATCAGGGCAGTTTTAGTCAGAACAGAGCCGGTTTCCTGATAGTGCCTGGGACTTCGGATGGTATCCGCATGGGCTGCTCCGGTCACTTTCCGGTTGGGCATTCGGGATACAAAAACAGGCCGGATAATATTATTTTCATAAAACCACGCCGGATAATCCAGTTTTCTGGAAACATCGGAATGAGTTTCAATAAATTCTACGGGATTTTCTCCCAGACGAATATCCAGTTCTTCATTAAAATACTCCCAGGGCTTCGGTACCTGCACGCCGAATATCTCGTCCCACTGGTCTCTGGTAAAATCATCTCTGGTAAATTTCTCTCCTGTTTCCACATCAACCGCCGTAAAACCTCTGGCATACAGCAGTTCTCTTCCCTGTATGTTTCTGGAGATTTTCTGTATCATGCCATCTGTACAGCAGGCAATCACCACTGCGTCCCTGGCATGATGGGTATCAATGGAGCGGTCTTTTGCTGACATTCCCCATCGTTTCCGCAGATAGGCCGTTACCCCTCCGTTTACTGCAAAAACCTGTTTTTTCTTTCCCGGACTGTTATAGGGGGCCAGCGCCAGGTTCTCCCGGATCATATTGTAAATCACACGGGTAATGTATTTTGTATCATTCAGGTTTCTCTGTTTAAATTCCTTTCGTTCCTCTTCCGTAAAGCTCTGCTTTAATAAATTCTGCTGTTTTCTGTAATCTCTGATACGGGAATTCACCAGTGTTTCAAATTTACTCCACCTTTCGGAATCACTGCCGAAATACTCATATGGAATGCGGTTGCCTTTCTGCCTGTTCTCTTCAGAAGTGACCAGTACCTTATTCCGGTAGCTGTCATCAAAGGTAATGCTGTAGGGAAGGATATGGTCGATATCATATGCTCCCGTAAACAGTTCCGCCAGTGGAATTCTTTTAGCGGAATACATGCATATTCCATCCTGGTCGTGCCACAAACGGTATTTCAGAATATCCTGCCCGGTGGGAAAGGCATTTCCCAGTTCCTGAATTTCCTTTTTGGCCCTTTCATTTTCTGACTGGCGATCCTTCATCTGTTTTTCCATTTTTCTGCGCTCATCATAATTTCTGGACATTTCTCTGGCCAGTTCAATATTGACTGCCTGAGGACTCCCGTATTTTTGTATAATGGCGTTAATTACTTTGACTGTCTGGGAGACAGAACGTTTTACCACCGGATTATTGATATCATTGATAATATCCGTGATTTCTTTTCCCTTTAATAAGCGGGACTTTTCCTTTTGTACACTTCCCTGAAAATCATATCCGGCTTCTGCACATGCTTTGTCATAGGTAAGGCCTTCTTTCAAATAAGGCATCAGCTTTTTCATGGCCTTAAGAGAAACATGCTGAAATCCTCTGGGATTCAGCTCCAGAAGTTCTTCTGTGATTTCTGAGTCCAGACCCAGTTTCTGAAATTCCCTGCTGCGGGTATCATCATTTTTGTAAAGAGTCAGAATTTTACCCACCTCATCCATCAAATCCGCCTGTTCTTCCGGCGACAGCTGTTCCAACATGCCGGACATGCGCTTTCGGTATTCATAATGGCTTACCATACTGACGAACTTTGCCTTTTCCGCATCTTTTATTTTTTCTTCTTCTGTCATTTTTTTGCTGCTGTAATTCAGTGTATTGAAACGGTATCTGAGATCCAGCTGCAGTTCTTTTCGCACGGCGCCATAGGTTAATTCTTTTTTCTTATGCAGCAAATCAGACAATCTCTCACGTTCTTCTGATGTCAGTCCCCGGCCCTTTCCATTTTTTTCCGTAATGCGGAGATGATTTATTTTCTGCAACGCCACAAACAGTTCTGATGTATAGGCGGCTTTTGGCGCTCTTGGCTCCTGATTTTCTCTGGGTTCCAGGGCGCAAAGCCCCACCCGGTCTCCAAATCCTTCCATGGCGTAAGGGCTCGCGCTTCCATCGGGCTGTTTTCCCGGCCCCATGTCAAAGGAGCGCTGACTGGTCATTATGGCAAGATATGCTTTCTCCAGTTCTTCTGAGGCTTTCTGATTTCCGAATTTCCTCTGACAGTCGAAAATCACTTTCACCTCGTCCTCCAAAAGGGCCCGCAGCATGGTATTCTTATAATCCCCTTCTTTATTCCGGGGCGTCAGGCGGTAGCCTTCTTCCTTCCAGGTACATCCGGTTCTGAATTTATCGTCTTTGTATATCATCTCACCTGCGGTACGATAGCCATGTTCCTCCATCAGCTTCTCATTTTCTCTGGTGGCTGACAAAACCGCGCCTGTTTCTTTGTCATTCTTATCCTTTAATTCCGCTTTCCGGGTAGAACAGAACCCTCTGTGCTTTCCGATATGTATTAAAATCTGAGCCAGCTCTTCATCTTTTAATTTCCGTTCCAGCCCTTCATATCTCAGCCGGTATACGTCCGGCAGTCCCGCAGAATGATACCGTTTCATAAATTCCTCTGTCTGAATCAGACCATATTCCTGCAGCAGCCACTTCATCCGCTCCAGGCGGTGTTTCCTCCGCCGCAGACGTCTTCTTGTGGTTCTGGCTTCTCTCCTTGGCTCCGCAAGAGCCGCACCTGTTTTCGGCACTTCCGCCGCTTCAAATAATCTGACTCCCAGATCCACAATTCTCACCGGTTCATCTTTGCTGTTATTCTCCAGCACTGCCCATCCTACCGATGCAATCCCAATATCCAACCCTATTCTGTAATTCAAATCCATACCCTGCTCCTTTACTCATTTTTTAACAAAGCGGACAGGTCCGCTTCAACTCCCTGAATCCCTCACTCATGAAGGACCTGGACGGTTTGCTGCGCCATTTGCGGTGCGTCAGAGCATACGCAGTATGCTGAACGTATCGCGTTTCAGCACAATTGCGAAGCAATATTTTACCTCTTGTGCGAGTGCGCATAATTATTTTATCTTACAGGAAATACTTCTTCATACTAATGTGCAAAAGTATTTCCTGTAAGATAAAAAGATAATCCCATTCCGAGGAATGGGATTAGAGCTTTTTGGTGTTCTACCTTATTGTAGGAACCATATTATTTCTTGGTATGATATAATACGCATTTATTATATCCTTTTTGTCCCATTTTGTAAATATCTGTCAGAAAGTTTTCATTTCTTAGCAGTTTCTTAGCGTTGTCTGACTTTGGGATATCTGCATTATTCCGCAGGAACCTGGAAGGAGGTCCCAAACCGTTCCATCAACGCCATGGTATTGGCAGTTTTTTCATCATAAAATTCCTCATCTACCTCTGCTTTCCGCAATACCAGCCTTTCATACAGTTCTTCCAGGCCGCCCCGTACATAAGAATTAAACAAGTCTCTGTAATATTCAAATTCTTCCTGTGTTTCCGCTCCCCGAAATGCTTTTTTCACACTGTCTTCCGGTGACATTCCGGCTCTGTTTTCCAGAATCATAATCATCTGCATGATAAAATCCAGATCTTCTTTGGCTCCCATCATCTGTTCCGGAAAAATACTTTTTGACTCGTTGGGGGCATAATCCGCCTCTGCTTTCCGGTCCACGCGGAATCCTATAACAGCCGCAGTAAGATACAGGTCAATCAGCCGCCGAAAATATGTATGTTCATAGTCATTGGGCACCCACAGTTCTCCTGCCATTCTGGCATGTTTTCCGCGAAATTCAAATTCCTTTTTGAAAAATTCAAAAGCTGCCATCAGTTAAAATTCCTCCACTTCCCGGATAGCTGCATATGACTGATCCGCTTTTTTGTCAATGTAATACGCTTTTCCCACATAGTCATCCAGTCCTGTGTATTTCCAGTCTTTTTTCAGCATAAAGATAATCACCTGTTCGGACACTTCCGGGAGCACTTTTGCAATTAAGCGGATATTCTCCGCTCCCAGCTTGGAAAAAGGGCCGTCCAGTACAATGGGAAGGGTGTCATTTCCCTGAGGAATGTCAGGATTTTTTTCTGCTTTCCTCTTTTTGCTGTAATCCATAACCGTCACAATAAATGCAAAATTTCTGGCAATCTTTTCTCCCTCGGACAGGTTCTTTTCTTCTCTGTACCCCAGGTCTGTTTTATAGTACATCTGGATATTATACTGGTCAGACAGCTCTATCTTTTTCTCTTTCGCGTTGAACATCCGCCGGAAATTGTATTGTATCTGCTCATTCAGCTCCAGAAATATCTTCTTTTCTTCCATGGAAAAATCGTGGGACAGCTTTTTATACAGTGCTTCCGCCAGCTCCACCCGTTCCCGCCAACGCTGATTTTCCTCGTTCTTTGCTTCCAGCCCTTTCATTTCTTCTGCCAGACGTTCCTGCTGACGCAGGAACGTCTGTATTTTCCCCTGTATCTGCCCTTTCCGGTTATTCAGTTCCTGTATGTTTTTCTGATAACTTCCCAGCCTCTTTCTGTGTTCCGCAAAATCTATATGGGCGTCCATCCGCTGTTCCAGCATAATATATTCATTGCAGGTTTCTTCATAGTTTTTCACACAGTCGTCTGTCTGTTTTGCCATTGCATGAAGTTCTTCCGGCAAATTTTTTACCCGGTTTTTCCACCTTAAAACAGTTCGTTCAAACTCGCCCAGCAGGGAGCCGATATCTGCCGGCGGAAGATAGTTTTTCTGCTCCAGCAGACAGTCCCATTCCGTCGTTCCCGGTGTAAGTTCAGTTCCGCAGATACATCTTCCACTTTTCATGATATAATCTATGGTCGCCTGACGCATATGGGGAATATCCCGTCGTTCTCCGGCCACAGATTTTACCAGTGCCCCGGACGCTTCTGTCAGTGGTTCTGCAAAAAGCATATAAGCCTTGTCACTGAATTCACCCACCATCATTTTCCGTTCGCTGATACATCTCTCTCCCTGGGTTTTTCTGACAATTCCCAGATTCCGGTACTGGCTCTGCAGCTTTTCCGTATTCCGGTTCGTCTCCAGATATTCCTGTACTTCCTGACATTTCTTATGGCTGTTGCTGAGATTGATTTCTATGGTTTCCAGTTCTTTTTTGCAGCCTTCGATTTCCCGCCCACATCTTCTGTATTCCCCTTCCAGATTGTCATACAGATTCCCGGAGCCTGTTATTTTCTTTTTAAATTTGCTGATAACAGAATAAGAACCCATATCCTTCAGATGTTTCATGGCTGCCTGGTATGCAGACAGACCGGTCAGGATATGTACGGAATCTCTGATATTTTCCCTGACCCCGTTTATGGTAATGTCATTCCACCGTTCCCCGTCAAACAGAAAATAATGGGACAGATTTCCGGGGAACAGCTCATTGATGAGCTCGTCCACCTTCCGTTCCTCCACTTCAATCAGCGACTGGCTGCTGCAAATATCTGAAATATACATGGTCAGTTTCTTCTGAAATGTTTCTGCTGTCAGCCGGGGATATGCCCGTGTACAGACAATTTCCCTGCGGATGGTATAGCGCTTTTCCTCATCTGAGGCAACCAGTTCCACCCGGACACTGGCCCTGCTGTCCGCATTCATCAGAGCCAGCACATCCGTATTCAAAAGCTGATAATCTTCCTGTCTCTTTCCCCGTTCTGTGAGCACAGCTCCATACAGGCACCAGCGGAATGCCTGGGCAATGGTGGTTTTCCCAACGGTATTATCCCCCAGAACAACCGTTACATTTCTCTCTTTCTCACAGCTGAATTCTATTCTGTTTTCGCCTTTATAGCGCATAAAATTATACAGAGTAACACGCTCAAACCGCATAATACATCTTCTCCTTTATCCTGCCACCGTTATAAACCCGCCCGGACAGGGATGCTCAATGATTTCTTCTGGCATACTCCACAATGACTTTCTGGAGTTCCTCCGACATTTTCTGGTCGCTCCTGGCTTTGCTCCGCAGATTTTTCCGCTCCATATGCAGTACCTGCAGGGTGATTTCCTGCAATAACTGTTTACTGATCTCCTTCATTTTCTTTCTCCTTCCTGCAGAACCGGTCTTCCCTTTCTTTCACTCCGCCTCTCCTGTATAGAAAGGCCATAATGCCAGTATTTCCTCCGCCAGTTTTTCTCTTCTCTCATCAATCCTGCATTCATTCCACTCTGTCCTGCCTGCATCGTACTGTTCAATGATTTCCCCGGTGATTTTCAGTGTTACATTCCCTTTGTACCCCTCTCTGGCCTTCTGCTTTCCTGATTTTGGAATACCTTCTATTTTTGTCTTAAAATCCATGTTCCTTACGGAACTGTTCAGAGAATTTCTCAAAAGGGTCAGATTTCCCAGATCGTCAATATGATTCTGCCGGTTCTCCGCCTCATCCTCCGAAACCTGCCAGTTTTCCTGCCATTTCTGGGGCATAATATGCTCCAGCGTATAAGTATAGGTCAGGGCCTTTTCGTCTGAGTTTTTATTTCTGCGGGAAAGCTCTGTCAGAAATAAAAGCATTTTGGCTGTGTCGCTTTTCATCTTCGTCAGCTGTCTTCTGACTTCTCCGTCGCTGATATTGACTGCCTTTTCTCCTGCTGCGGAAAATAATTTTTCCGCACCCTGATTCAGAATCAGACTGCATCTTGACGCATAATCCGAAACACTCGTCCCCATAATCCTTCTCCGGATTACAAAAGATTCCAGTATCCGGCACTGCTTCCTTATGGTTTCATCCTGCAGATTTTCTCCGGACTCTTTCAGGATTTTCAGAATAAAAGGATAAAACATCTGTATGCCGAATTCCTCTAAAACCAGCAGAAGCCGCCTCACATCCTCCTGCCAGGAAAAATATTCTCTTTCCGCCCTGTCTTTATCACTCATAATCTGATTCAGGCCGGTGATATATCTGCTGAACAGACCGGCATACTCATAAATCTCATTTATCAGCGCGGCATACTCTGAAAAATCATAAGCGGCTGTTTCTCTGGTATAAGCATTATCCAGATTTCCGAAAAAATCTCTGTTATCTTCTTTCGTCCATTTGATACAGGCCACGCAGTACAGCAGAAATTCCAGATTATTTCTGTCCACATTTCCAAAACGCCGTTTCACATCCCATTCGTTTTCCCCGTCCTCCGAGTAAAAAATCCTGTCCCACTTCTCATTATAAATTTCGCTTACCCGGCGCTGCTTTTCCCGGTCATTTCCGCAGCTTTCCATAAATCCCTGAAACAGATTGTTTTTGATAATATCCGCGGTGCTCAGGCGGGCTCCCGCCCGGTTGATGGTATCAAAAATAGACTGTTCGTTCACGTCGTGCTCTGTCAGTTCAATTCTGACCAGCATCTTGTTATTGTCATTGTACATAATGTCAAAAATATCCTTCAGTTCCTGCTGGTCTTTTTCATGGAGCACCCTGCGGTAATAGTGATAGCACTGTCTGATCCGGGGAGAGCCCTCTTTCTCCGCTTCCGTCCGGGGCCTGCTTCCCTCAAACACCCCCTGCCTGATAATGGCCTCATAGCTGTCCCTGTCCACTCTGGAATGGGAAATTTTAATTTCACTGTTTTTCAGGGAATCTGTGGTGTTCCTTTTGTAAAACAGCACGTTCTGTATGGTATCCCTTACATTCTGGCGCATTTCATCGTCAAATTCATCATAGATTGCCTTGGTCAGCAGTGAGATTGTGGTGAGCCTCTGCTGACCGTCCACAATGGCCGCCTCCGACGGTTCTCTGCTCTCTCCCCATTTGATAATAATGGAGCCCAGAAACACCTGGACTTCCCGGTTCCCTTCAATGGCATCCAGTAATTCTTTCCAGTTTTCTTTTTTCCAGACGTACCTTCTCTGAAAAAACGGCACAACCAGCTTCTGAGGCCCTCCGCCGAAAATTTCTTTTACTGACTTTGCCTCCGCTTTCATAAAAAACCCTCCTCTTTCGTGCTTCACATAAAATCTGTCATCCTGCTGCAATCTCCTCCAACGCCTCTGCAAGAACATCCAGTTCCGCCTCTGTGGTAAAAGGTCCCAGGCTCACCCGCACCGTACCGCCATATTCCTTATCTTTCAGATATTTATGTATCAGAGGCGCACAGTGATACCCTGTCCGCACAGCAATCCCATACTTTTCGTCCAGCAGAATCCCCACTTCTTCGGCCTGATACCCTTCTACGTTCAGAGATACAATTCCCGCAGCCGCTGAGTGCAGCGGCGGATACAGCTGGATTTCCGGTATCCTGTTCAGCTTCTCAAGGAGCCCTTCCCGCAGCCGCTGTTCTTCTCTCAGCCTTTCTTCTGCTGCTGACCGGACAGATTCTTTTATGGCCGCCTCCAGCCCTGCAATGGCTGTGATATTCATGCTTCCCGGTTCATATCCTCTCACATCTTCCGGACTGACCTCCGGATTCAGGGAATCGCTTCCTGTTCCCCCGAACAGAATCTGTTTCAGTTTCCTGCCGCTGTTATTTACATAACCTCCGATTCCCATAGGCCCACAGAGGGCTTTATGGCCTGCAAATATATAGAAGTCCACATTCGTATGCTTCAGGCACACCGGCACCAGTCCAAGGGCCTGAGAACCGTCCACAATCACAGCAGCTTTATATTCCTCTGCCAGTTTTGCAATATCCTGCCAGGGAAGGATGGCCCCGGTTACATTGCTGACATGGTTCATAATCAGCGCAGCCGGTGGTTTCCGTAAAAACTGATATCTGATTTTCTCCCTGTCCATCTCCAGAGATTCCTGGTGAACAGCCAGTTCTTCCACTTCAAATCCATACTGTTTCTGCAGATGATGCAGCACCCGGATTACAGCATTGTGCTCAAAAGGAGTTACATAAACCACATCTGCACGTTTCCACTCCAGACCTCCCAGCACCTGATTACAGGCAATGGTGGCAGAAGGGGTAAAAACCGTCTCTGCCCCGTAATTTCCCTGAACCAGATGAAGGATTTCCTCCCTTGTGTGCTCTGTCAGCCGGAAGGCCTCCCGTGCCAGCCGGTAAGCGCCTCTTCCCACATTCACTGCAAAATGTCTTCCGGCTTCCTCCATTGCCCGGTAAACGGGCTCCGGTTTGGGAAATGTGGTTGACGCATTATCAAAATATATTAAGTCTTTCATATCTCCTCCATAACAGGGCCAGCCATTTTCCCTGTCATTCATCGGTTTATCAGCTCCTGTAGCACCTCTGCCAGCACTGCCACTTTCTGGCTGGTTTCCAGTGTATCCTCAAAATCCTCCATGGCTTCGTCAATCATGTTTTTCAGAAAACTGCTGGTAGAATCAGAAGTTTCGGCCTCATAACTGCGCCTGATGCGCCTCCCCTGTTCATCCATCAGTATAATGGTTTTCTTTCCCCGTTCTCCGCTGTCTCCCGCCGCCTGTTCCACTTCCTGCTTTACATTCCGTATTTTTTCCCGAAACCGTTCCGGCGTATCGTCATTCCAGTCCTCCATGGACAAATCCATCACCAGCCTGGACAGGCAGAAGATAATTTCCTGCTCATCATTGGTTTCCAGATGTTTCAGATATTCCAGGAATCCGCGGGCGTCTTTATTCAGAATATATTCCTGCTTCGCCGCCTCCTGTTTCCGATACCAGGAAAGCAGACATCCTTTCAGGCTTTCCTGTTCTTTTCCGTGGAATATACTGCGGATATCCTCTGCCACACAGGACTGCAGACGGAAAAACGCCTGCTCCATCCGTGCTCTGACACGGAGCAGCTCTTCGGCTGCTTTCTGTAAATCAGCCTCCTGCCCTTCTTCTGTCATAATTTCCGGAATCCGTTCAAACAGAAATTCTCTGGGATTCAGTTCGCTGCGTTTCAGCAGGTTCCGGAACCGTTCTGTTTTCCTCTGTTCTTCCCTGGGAAATTTTCCTGTGACCATGGTATATTTTGGCAGAGAGCGATACCATCTCTGCATGTTTTCCATAAGTTTTATCCAGCGGTTCTGGCGGCTGAACGCAATCCCCTCTCCCCGCCAGGACTGCTCCAGCGTTCTTAAATACTGTTCCTTTTTCCCGCTTTCCGGCTCCAGATATAACTGGTAATCCTGGGGAAAATCATTGACGCTGTTTAACACTTCCTCACTGACTTCCAGTTCTTTTTTCTTAAGATAGATTACCGGAATCCCCTCCGCCATCCCAAGACGCTGTGCCAGAAACAGCGGCATAATCCCTTTACGCACGCCGTAATCCTTTCCCTGAAGCCTCCGGTACAGTTCCTGAAAGGTTCTGCGCTGTCCGATACACTGTGCCAGGAACCTGTCTGTTTCATCCAGAATCCTGCCGCAGCCCCTGTCCTTTTCATAACTGCTGTCCAGAATTCCCGTCCTCACAAAGGCAGCCCGGTACACCATATTTTCCGGAGCTGTCCCCTGCCGGAACGTCTCTGCCTGATCCATCAGCAAAGCTTTTACCACTTTATTTCTGGCCCTCAGGTATTGTCCGGACACATGCTGAATATTCAGCAGTTCGTGATTCACAACGGGAGAAAAGCGGTAATACTGCTCACAGATTTCACTTAACATCCGGTTAAATTCCATATCATTTTCAAAGATACGGACCGGCTCCCCTTTTCTGGCCACGCTGCAGGCTCCGTATCCCGGCATGAAATCCCGCTCCAGCAAAGTATTGATTTCAAACACAATATCTTCTTCATACAGGTCCAGTTCCCGCAGCAGCACCTTATGTTCTTCTGCAAATCCCGGCCGCTCTTTCAGGGCGTATACTGCCGCCAGCTTCTTTATGTGTTTTACCAGGGCAAAGGGCTGTTCCGGCACCAGAACCACGATTCTGTCCTCCTGCAATGCTTCTGTTTTCTCTCTGACCTGCTCTCTGTCGATTTCCTTTTCGCTGACCAGGGCCAGTATTTTCCCGTCCGAAAACTGCTCTTCAAACATCCAGGAAAGGGTTTCCATGCGGAAAAAATCTTCTGCTGTTAAAAATTCGTACCGGAAATACCGGGTCATATTCCGCTCCTGATTGTACTGTTTGGGCAGGACATATTCCAGATCTGATATCCGGCTCAGGTAGCTGCAGACAGGAAACGGTTCCGGCTGTTTTGCCATCTCCGCCTCAATCTCCCTGTCAATATTCAGCCCGGTATGATTTTTAAAGGCATAGACCCCAAGGCTGCTCCGAAACAAAATCAGTTCCTGCTGTTTCAGAGATTCCAGGGCCTTCCGGCAGGTTCCTTCTTCCATTCCCAGCGCCGGACGTATGGAAGCGTCCACTGCCGGAAGCTCATCCTCCTGATGAATCATCCGAAGCAGCCCGATGGCCTTTATAATCTTCTGTTCCGCCGGATCCTTTGTCTGTCTTAAGGCATAATCTGCTTTCAGCCATTCACTGTGGATTTTGGGCTGATCGCTGTTTTCCCGAAAAAGGGGTTTGAAATAATCGTACACCGCGTCTGCTCCCACCCAGTATTCTTCTGATTCCTCCAGAATTTCCGGCAGGCTCCCGCGCTCCCTTCCGGCCAGAAAGGTGAAAACTGTACGTTCATTCTGGGCCACCCGTTCACTGATATGCAAAAGGATACAGGCGCACACAGGCGTCAGAGGAAAACAGCCTCTGCCCATGACCTGCTTATAAAAATCATAGTCCGGAAACAGTCCCAGAAAGCAGTGCAGGCTGCAGGATTTTTCCAGAATTTCCTGATATCCGGTCTGCTTTTCATATTCAGAAAATAATTCCGAAAATTCCGGCTCCTTTTTGAGCAGTGTGCTGGCAATCAGCTCGTAATGATTTCTGGCAGAGCCATGAAATCTCACTTCCCTGAGACGCCCCTCCACACCCCGGAAGGCGTCTTTTACCGACTTGTCCAGGCCTTTTTCGTATTCATGAATACTCTTATGGGCCACAAGTATTATCTGCAGCTTCTGCTCCCTGCTGTTATTGGCCAGTTCGCACATGTCCTGCAGTGTCTTCATATCTCTGGCAAACCCTTCTTTTCCATGGCCTTCCACATACTTGCTGAACTCATCAAACACCAGTACCATTCCTGCATAACCATACTGTTCTGTCAGCTTTCTCCCCACTTCCTGATAAACTCTCATGGCGTCCGACCCAAGCATGGGCAGAAACCGGCTTCCAGCTGTGAGTCTGGGATAGCATTCCAGAAACAGCTTCATGGCCCTTTCGTCCATCCGCTCCAGTCCCTTTTTTACATTTACCGGAGTTTCCCCCTGGTCTGTGAGAAACTCCTGCCACTTACCGTACACCTCAGGATATTCCCGCTGCCACAGCTTTAAGGTCTTCAATGCTTGCGAATAATCGCTTTCAGGGATGATATCCCTGAGATTTTCCCGCTCCAGCCCTTCTTTTAACCCATAGAGAAAAGAAGTGTTCAGATCCGATGCCCTTCCCCCTATGAGTACAGGCAGAAAACGCTTTTTTTCCCGGTATAACCGGTTCACCATGTCTGCTGCTTCCCGGTCTGTCTCCGTTATCCGGGCCAGCACCGGCGCAGTACCTTTCTGTTCTCCCTGTAAAAAAGCCAGCAGAAGCAGCAGCAGATGGGATTTTCCTTTTCCATAAGGCCCCATCAGAACTGTTGCATTCTCCGTTGATTCTTCCAGTATATTTTTCAGATAGTATTTTAAAATCTGAATGGAAGAACGGGTGGGAATATAGCTGCCAATCCGGTCTGCATTTCCCAGGTCCAGACTCAGATTTACAGATTTCTGAAACCTGCTGTTAATGCTGATATATTGTTTTAACTGTTTCATTCTGCGTCCCTCTCTGTCCTTTCCCGGTCTTTATCTGCCGCAAACCCAGGCGGCCGATTTCCTGCCGCCGGAATTTCCATAGTAGTATTCCTGCAGGACCTGGTCTGATGTTGTGTTTCCCGGCAGATATACCATATCCAGCCCGGCAGTCCGGTTGAGAATAATCTTCCCGGCCCACTCCAGCTGTTCCAGCAGTTCCATCAGGCCGGTGCGTTTCAGATTCAGTATCTTTCCCGGTCCTCCCGGCCGCACCAGCAGATCCTCCATATGGATTCCTCTCTCTTTTCCGGCCCGGCCGGCCATAAGATACAGTACCGTTTCCGCCGGCAGCTTATTCAGCCGGGGCTGCACCTTCTCGTAGCCATCCTCTGTCTGTTTCAGAAGTTCCAGCGCCCCAAAGGGACTGACATTCTTTTCCTCCGGACTTGTGCCTTTTGCAGTCTTTCGGCTGTACATGCGCAAAATGGCGTCGCAGTCATCTTTTACGGAACGGGGAGATACTTTCTGTTCCCCCGATGCATTTCCCGCCAGCTCCGTCATTTTCCGCTCCAGTTCTTCCCCGGTAAATTCCGTATAGTCAAATTCATTGAAAAACATCTGCCAGGCAGTGGCCTGGCCTCGGTTCCGGGCAATATTGCAGTGAACGGTCCACAGAGAAAACATTTCCTCAAAATACGGGTCCTTCTGCAAAATCATTTCTCCCAGATCTGTAAGCCTTACCACCGTTCGGACGCTCTCGTCTGACAGTCCGCTGCATTTAAGCCAGTAGCGGATGGATTTTGCCATATTGGGCCCCACGCCCAGGGCGTCCGCACCATAATTTTCAAAAAAGACTCTGGGATTTCTTTTGACCTCCCGCAGTCCCTTGTTCAGCCATCCTTCCCTTATAATAAAACTTTCATGTCCTCTGAAACGAACGGAATCCTTCATTTTCTGTCTCCTCATGTTCTTTTAATGGAAAGCACTTTTCTCATGTAACATCCTGCGGTAAAGTGGTTCACACATGCTCCGCACCGCAGGCATTTTTCGTCTGAAATCCGGTATTCTGTTCCGCCGTCTTTCTTCTCCTTCACAGAAAGGGCGTTGTATCTGCATACACTTTCACATGCCAGACAGCCCATACACATCTGATATTTGGTAAGCTGGCATTTTACCCGTTCTTCCGCGGTTTTTAAATCCCTGGCCCCGGCAATTCTGACACTCAGAATCGTTACTTTCAATTCCCTTAAGCCTTTGCGGCCCTGCAGCTTTAACAGCATCTCGCCCTGTCTGTTCAGCACATATACTTCCCCCATTGCGGCGTGTCCCATCTCAAAATTCAGATAGCCGAAAGGCCGGAACAGCTCGTACAGTTCCTCCGAAACGGGACGCTGCAACTCATAATAAAAGGTATTTTCTTCCATGGCGCAGGGCCGGAAAGCCACCACAGATTTTTCTGCATAGGCCACACCGTTTCCGCCCTGTCTGGCCTTCCAGCCTCCCTCCCGCACGTAGGTTTCCGCATCCTCCTTGCCAAGGCTTTCCGCAAATTCCACCAGCAGATGGTGAAACCGCTCCGACTGCTCCGGCATATGCACGGAGGAGAGAAATTCTGACCAGTCACTGTTATTGGGACAGCACCAGCAGCCCACTCTGGCATATCCCAGGCGGTACGCTTCATTGAAATCAATTTCTCCGGTAAAAAGGTACAGCCATATATCAAAATCCATCCAGTCAATGACGGGAGAAATAATTCTCTGCTTTGTAATTTTGGGACTGTCGGATTCCCTGTCATATTTGCTCCTGCTGACAGATTCACTGCGGCGGATTCCGTAAAAGGTGAGAATCTGGTTTTTTTCCCGAAACAGAGATCTGATTTTCTTCTGAATGACTCCTGTTTTGAAAACGGTGCAGCACCAGCGCATTACCCGGCTGGGCGGCCCAATCATCTTACAGAGCCCTTCAAAATCCTTTTCTCTGTTCCGGGCAGAAACCATGGGTGTTTTCGGATGGGTTTTCCGAAACCGTTTTACATATTCATAAGTAGAGGGAAATTCCAGTGTGGTATCTCCGAAAATATGCATGATTTCCGGATGGCCCAGCGCCCGGATGACCAGATCCGAAGTGACGGTGGAATCTTTTCCTCCGCTGAACGATACAAACATATCCAGAACCGGCGTATCTTTTGCCTTTTCCCGGATATAAGAGCCTGCTTCCTCCAGGATTTTCTCATACCTGAGACTGTTGGCTTTTACAAACCGCTGCCGGTATTTTTCAAAATACTCTTCTGTGTTCTGGTGTTTCAGATCTTCATACTGGCTCCTTATGGCATGGCAGTCCGCTTCTTTCAGACTGCTGACAGAAAAGGGAATCTTTCGGCCGTTTACGAAATAATGGTTGCCGGCCCCGTTCCACACAGACGCCTCCGCATATGCAAAGGGTTTCCCCAAAATAATTTCTACCAGAAGACGTTCCTCCGGAAACACCGGACGGACATCGGTGGCCAGACGTTTCCCCTCCTGGCCACACAGACTGCATCTCTTTTCGTACAGAGGAACCAGGCACTGGCTGCACCAGTAAATCTCCGACTCTGCTTCCGCCCTTCCTCCACAGGAGGGGCAGCGACTTGTCTCACATCGTGTATTGGTGCAGGGCAGCGGCTCCTCTGTTTCCTGCTTCCTGTTTCTGCATGTATATGTAATCATACTGATTCCTCATAATTCTTTTCTTTCGTTATACAGCATTTATTTTATTCTCTTTTAAAGAGAATTTCAACCTGTATTTTTCCTTTTACAAAAGAATTTATTTCTGCAGGACGGATTACCCGCGGCGCCCTGCCAGTGTGCCATTTAGGCTGTTATATGCTATTTCCTGACACCGGAGCAAAACACAATATGGTAAATTTTGTTATTTTTCTGGAATGTTTTGGCATTTGCCTGACTGTAATAGCGCTGTTGCTTCTCCTGAACGGAGATGGCGCAAGAGAACAGAAACTGTTAATCTTTATTCTGTGCGGTTCGCTGATACAGAACGCAGGCTATTTACTGGAACTGACGGCCCCTGCCGTGGAAGCTGCCATGACGGCAGTAACGGTGGAAAATATGGGTTCTGCCTTTGTTCCCCTGGGTTATTGCTGGTTTATTTATATTTACTGTTATATCACTCCTCCGAAGACACTTTTAAACGTTCTCAGCGTAATCAGTTTCTTTCTTCTGCCCACAGTCTTTTTTAACTGGAACGGCCTTTTCTGTCAGGAGGTCCGATGGCTGGCAGATACGGATGGATTTCATTATGTCAGTATTACCTATGGCCCGCTGTATGTGTTTTTTCTGTTCAGCCGTATTGTCATTCCCTATGCACTTTGTATCTTTACATTACTGAGCGCCATCCGCGGACGGTCGGATCAGCAGGTCAACCGCCAGTACTGGACAATTCTTGGAATTTCCACCCTTCCTGTTATTGTACTGATCGCCTATATCTTTAAACTGGTAAAAATATTCGATTTCACACCGGTGACACTGACCATTTCCATGTCTCTTGTGGTCATCGTGGTCTGGAGCCGGCGTAATTATGATTTCCGCCATCTGGCGGCGGCAAAGGTTCTGGAAAGTCTGGGCGACGGCGTAATCACCCTGGACGACCATGACCGGCTGGTCAGCTATAACAAAGCGGCGGCAGAAATCTTCACCCGTCTGCCTGCCCACAAGCTGGGAGAAAATATCCGGGTAGTGGAAGATTTTCAGGAGGAAATGCTGAATGAAAACGTTACCCGGAGTTTTTCCATCAACGGGCGGCATTATGAAAGCCACAGCAGGCATATTGTGGATGAAAGCGGCAAAATACAGGGCTGTACCATTTTAATTCTGGATATGACCGATACAAAGGCCTATATCAATGAAATCAAGCGCGTACGCCAGCAGGCAGAAAAAGCCAGCATTGCAAAAAGTGAATTTCTTGCCAATATGTCCCACGAGATACGCACCCCCATGAACGCCATTATCGGCCTGAATGATATTATCATGGAAGAATGCGGGGATACGGAAATCTATGCCCATGCCAAAGATGTGCAGTCTGCGGCAAAAAATCTGCTGGCAATTATCAATGACATTCTGGACCTTTCCAAAGTGGAAGCCGGTAAAATGGAACTGGTGTACGAAAATTACTACATAAAAGTGATTGCAAACGAGATTGTGGGAATCATGGATATGGCGGCTTCCCAGCGGGGAATTATCCTCAAATATGAGTGCGACCAGACGATTCCCTGCCGCTACAACGGCGATGACGGAAGAATCCGGCAGATTCTGATTAATATTCTCAACAATGCCATTAAATTCACGAAAAAAGGATATGTACAGGTATATATAAGCGGAAAACCAGGGGCAGACAAGGAACTACTGTTACAATTACCATTCCTCAGAAAATCGTGGACAGACGCCCGATTTCGGAAATGCCGGAACTTCCGCAGACAGAACAGAAACTCACAGATACTTTTACCGCCCCTGGTATCCGGGTACTGATTGTGGACGACAATGTCATCAACCGCAAGGTTGCCAGAGGATTTCTGAAAAATTACGCCTTTGATCTGACAGAAGCAGAAAACGGACCGGAAGCCATCGAACTGGTGCGCAATATCCGATATGATATTATCTTTATGGATCATATGATGCCCGGCATGGACGGCATTGAGGCGGCGGAGATTATCCGCAGAGACTGCGGGGAAAACGGAACCGCGCCTGTTATGGTTGCACTGACCGCCAATGCCATGGAAGGTATGCGGGAGCATTTTCTGGAATGCGGTTTTCAGGATTTCATTTCCAAACCTCTGGACAGGAAAGAGCTGAACCAGCTTCTGCTGCGCTGGATTCCGGAAAAACACAGACAGCAAAAAGAGCTTCCGGAAGAAGCCAGACCTCTGGATCCGTCAGAATTTAAGATTGACGGATTGGACATAAACGCCGCCATGGAATATTTTTCCGGCGATGAAGACAGCTTTGTGGATTTACTGGAGCTTTATTTCATGGATGGAAAACGCAAAACAACGCTTCTGCATGAACTTGTGGATTCAGATATTTTACATTATCAGATAGAGGTACACGGACTTAAGAGCGCATCTGCCAATATCGGCGCCATGGAGGTTTCAGCCATGGCCCGTGCACAGGAAAATGCCGCCGCACAGGGAGACAGCGCATTTATCACGGAACAGTTTCCGGTGCTGATGGCAGAATATGAAACTCTTCTGGCAAATATCGAGCAGTTTCTGGAAGGACGCAGACAGGAGGATGACGGAGCAGAAAAACTTCCCGGTCTGCCGATTCAGGAGCTGGCAGAACAGACTGAGGCAGCTCTGGAAGAACTGAAGCATTTTCGCTCCCGGAACTGTGCGGAAAGAGTGGAGGGAATGCTGCTCCATGAACTGCCGGAAGAAGTCGGAAAACGACTGTTGCAGATACGGGACCAACTGAGATTATATGAGGATGACAATGCGGAAGATTTGCTGAGTCAGCTTCTGAGCATACTCAAAAAGGAGGAGGAAGTCAAATGAGTCAAACAGAATGCAGCGATTCCAGAAAACGCATTTTAGCGGTAGACGATAATGCTATTGTCTTAACAAGAATTTCAAATACCCTGCAGAATGATTATGACGTAATCACGGTCAATTCAGGAATACGGGCTTTAAAGTATCTGGAAATGGAGAAACCGGACCTGATTCTTCCGGACATTCAGATGGAACAGAAGAACGGTATCGAAACCCTGCAGGAAATACGCGGAATGGATGATATGGCTGACATACCGGTTATCATGCTTACCGGCGTGGAAGATAAGGACTTTGTCCTGTCCAGCGCCAGACTGGGAATCTGCGATTACATACTGAAGCCTTTCAGTTCTGATAATCTGCTCAAAAGAATCCGCCGGGTCTTTGAGCCGGAAAATACCACAAATGTGGAATCATGATATAAAACCCTGTGAGCTAAACATCAGTCATTGTGTTTTATACACGGTCTCTGCCCCTGCATAACCCGCAGGGGCCCTTTTATTCATCTGTTTGCCTTTTGGCCAAAGTATTTTCACAGGATTTCATTCATGCTTCCGGTGCGGTATCCCTCCAGATCCAGGGACACATAGGTAAATCCGTATTCCCGAAACTGCCTGATGACCCCCTCCCTGATTTCTTCCTGAAACAGTCTGGTAAACTCTTCAGGCAGCACTTCAATTCTGGCCATGGTACCGTGTATCCGGACTCTGAACTGGGAAAATCCCAGCTTAAGCAGAAGCTGTTCCGCCTGTTCCACCATGGCAAGTTTTTCTTCTGTGATGGTTTCTCCATAAGGAAACCGGGAAGCAAGACAGGCAAAGGACGGTTTCTTCCAGGTAGCCAGTCCCATTTCTTTTGACAGCAGCCGGATTTCCCCTTTGGTCAGTCCGGCTTCCCGCAGAGGGCTTCTGACGCCAAGCTCTGCCACTGCCTGCATACCGGGTCTGTAATCCCCCTCATCATCCACATTGGAGCCTTCCGCCACACAGTTTATCCCCTGCTTTTCTGCAATTTCCCCGACTGTTTGAAGGAACGTTCTTTTGCAGAAATAACAGCGGTTGGGAGGATTCTGCCGGAAACCCTCAATTTCCAGTTCCCGGAATTCAAAAACAATCTGGCGGATTCCCTCTTTCCTGCAGAATTCCTCTGCTTCCTCCAGTTCCCGTCCCGGAAAGGCGAAAGACCTGGCTGTAACCGCAAGTACCTGTAAACCAGGAACCTCCTTAGCTGCTTTCAGCAAAAAGGTGGAATCCACGCCGCCGGAAAAGGCCACGGCCACACTGCCCATGGAGCTGAGATTCTGTTTTAACCGTTCCAGTTTTCTATTTGCTGCTTCTTTTGCTTTTTCTGTCATAATTTCCTCCGTTTTTCCGGTTCAGACAGCCTCAGGCGGTAAAAACACCTGGGGCTTAAATCGTAATCTTTCTGATTTCCTGATATTTTTCTGCAAATTCCGTGAGATGAAACAGTTCTTTTCCCTGAGACGTCCGCACCAGCATTTCCAGGCGGATACGGTTTCCCTTTTTTACTGTGCGGAATTTCAGAATCCGGCACTGGTAAGTCTCTTCCAGTTCCTTTTTTATCTCTCCGCCAATCCGGCTTCCTGCATCCGTGGTGAAAATATACTCCACCTCCACCTCGTACACATCTTTTATAATATGGGAGAGTTTGCCCTGACGCCCCAGAAAAATTTCCACCAGCACCACGATAACTGTGGTACAGATTCCGATGAGATACAGGCCTGCTCCCACTGCCATGCCCACGCCTACCGTAGCCCAGATTCCGGCCGATGTGGTGATTCCGCTTACATTTTTATTGCGGGAAAAAATAACCCCGGAACCCAGAAATCCAATGGCGGCCACTGCTCCCGCTGCAATTCTGGCAGGATCCACCCGCACATACTGCCCCACCACGTCCTGAAATCCATATTTGGACAGCACAATCATCAATGCCGAGGAAACGGCCACAATCACATGGGTGCGAAGGCCCGCTGTTTTCTTCCGGCTTTCCCGCTCATAACCTATCAGACCGCCGCAGAAGCCTGCCAGTAAAATTCTGGCCATCCATTCTGTCTGCTGTATGAAATCTGTCAGCCTCATATCATCCCTCCTTCTGTGGGAAAGTATACCACATTTCTCTCTGCTTTTGGCAGGAAACTTCCCTGCCCTTTTGAATTCCTTATTGAAAAAATGCATTTGCAGGCATATAATGATACTCGGACCTGAAAAGAACCTCACAGTAAGGAGATCATTATGAAACATTTAATAATACCGGACAATTACCAGCCTCAGCTTGATTTACATGATACCCAGGTTGCCATCAAGACAGTGAAAGATTTCTTCCAGAATCTGCTGTCGGAGCGTCTGAATCTGCAGCGTGTATCCGCACCCCTGTTTGTTGACCCGGACTCCGGCCTGAATGACAACCTTAACGGTGTGGAACGCCCGGTTACGTTCGGCATTAAGGAACAGAATGAAAAAGCTGCGGAAATTGTGCATTCCCTGGCAAAATGGAAACGTTATGCACTGAAAAAATACGGTTTTTCCCTGGGAGAGGGGCTTTACACGGATATGAACGCCATCCGGCGGGATGAAGAAACAGACAATATCCATTCCATTTTTGTAGATCAGTGGGACTGGGAAAAAGTCATTTCCAGAGAAGAGCGGAATATGGAATATTTAAAAGAAACGGTTCGGAATGTATACAAAGTCCTCCGCAAAACAGAAAAATATATGGCTATCCGCTATGATTACATAGAGGAAATCCTTCCTCCTGATATTTTCTTTCTCACCACTCAGGAACTGGAAGACCGGTTCCCGGAATCTGCTCCCAAAGAACGGGAACTGAGGATTGCCAGAGAAAAGGGCGCTGTATGCATTATGCAGATTGGTGACAGACTGGCCTCCGGGGAACCCCATGACGGCAGAGCTCCGGACTATGACGACTGGGCGCTGAACGCTGATATTGTGGTATATTATCCGGTTCTGGACATTGCGCTGGAGCTTTCCTCCATGGGAATCCGGGTAGACCGTCAGGCTCTTCTTGAGCAGCTTGAAAAAGCCGGCTGTCCGGAACGGGCCGAACTTCCCTTCCAGAAATCCATCCTGCGGGAAGAGCTTCCCTTTACCATCGGCGGCGGCATCGGCCAGTCCCGTATCTGTATGTTTTTCCTGCGGAAAGCCCATATCGGCGAGGTGCAGTCCTCTCTCTGGAAAGAAGAAGTGATACAGGAAACAGAAAAACACGGCATTCCCCTGTTATAGCAGACATCAGGAGGAGCATCCGGCAAAACAGGATGCTCCTCCTCAATAAGGCCCCTTTACGGGGTTCTTTTTTACTGCTCTATACATGTCTCCCGGACAATTTTTCTTACCCGCAGCACCATGGACGGGGATACTGACAATTCATCCACACCCATCTTCAGGAAGGTTTCTGTCAGGCTCAGATCTGCCCCCAGTTCTCCGCAGATACCTGCCCAGATACCTGCTGCATGGGCATTTTTCACCACCATCTCAATCATACGCAGAACTGCCCTGTGATGAGGGTTATAGAAGTCTCCCAGTTTTGCATTCTGCCGGTCCACAGCCAGGGTATACTGGGTCAGATCGTTGGTTCCGATGCTGAAAAAGTCTACTTCTTCTGCCAGTTCATCACTGACCATCACCGCTGCCGGCGTCTCTATCATAACCCCCAGTTCCACCTCTTTAAAGGGAACGGAAAGTTCGGTCAGTTCCTGTTTCACTTCCTCCACAATTTCTTTGATTTTTCTCACTTCTTCCACAGAAGTAATCATGGGGAACATAATGGCAATCTGACCATAATTAGAAGCCCGATACAGGGCCCGGAGCTGGGTTTTAAAAATTTCCGGCTGTTTCAGGCAGATACGGATGGCCCGATAGCCCATGGCCGGATTTTCTTCTTTGTCCAGATTAAAATAATCCACCGTCTTATCTGCTCCGATATCCAATGTGCGGATAATCACTTTCTTGCCTGCCATATTTTCCGCCACTGCTTTGTAAGCCTTGAACTGATCCTCCTCTGTGGGAAAATCGCTGCTTTCCAGATACAGAAATTCACTTCGAAACAGCCCGATTCCTCTGGCGTCATTCTTCAGCACATTGGCCACATCAGAAGGATTTCCGATATTGGCGTAGAGTTTTAAGGGTTTTCCGTCCAGGGTCACGTCTTCTTTGCCCTTCTGCTCCTGAAGCAGCTCTTTCTCAGCCATGCATTCCGCCATTTTTTCTTCCATGCGTTTTCTGGTTTCCTCATCCGGGTCAACATAGATTTCTCCGGTAAAACCGTCCACAATCACATATTTCCCGTCGTATTCAGGATCCAGCACCATATCAGCCTGAATCACCGCCGGAATATCCATGGTTCTGGCAAGTATGGCTGTATGGGAATTGGCAGAGCCCTGTCTGGTCACAATGGCAAGCAGTTTGTCTTTTTCAAACTGCACCGTTTCGCTGGGAGCCAGGTCCTCCGCTGCAATCACCACCGGCTCTTTCAATACCTCCGTACTGCTCTGGGTATTGCCAAGAATCCCCAGCAGCCGCTCGGAAATGTCCCGCACATCCGCAGCCCGCCCCTGCATATAGGCGTCGTCCATGGACGCAAACATCTCTGCAAAGTTATCGCTGGTCTGGGCTACTGCATATTCCGCATTAATCTGCTGCTCTTTTATCATATAGTGGATGGAATCCAGATAGTCCAGATCCTCTAACATCATCTGATGTACCTCAAAAATCATGGCATTGGCTTCCCCCACATCTTTCAGGGCTTTTTCGTACAACTCCTGAAGCTGCTGCAAAGCCAGCTTTCTGCCCTGTTCAAACCGGGCCATTTCCTGTTCCACATCCTCAATATGGCGACGTTCCACCTGGTTTTCATTTTTCTGAAAAATAAAAAGCCTGCCTGCGGCTACCCCGCCAAATGCACTGCTTCCACTGAATTTTATCATTAGGCCGCTCCTTTCCACACGGACAGATTCCGGCAGCTGTGAAGCTGCGGCCCAATTCTGAAGAACCATTCACCGGGCTTCACAACTGCCTGTTTCCAGCTTACTGTTTACAGGTTTTCCTGAAAAAATGCTTCCAGGGTACTGCAGGCTGTCTCCTCGTCCTCCCCTTCAATTTTCACGGTTACCAGGTTATCCTTTTTTACTCCAAGGCTCATAATACCGAAAATCCGCTTTGCGTCCACTTCTTTTCCATCTTTGGCAATGGTAATTTTGCTGGCGAATTTTCCTGCTTCTTTTACAAAAAGTCCTGCAGGCCTTGCGTGGATTCCTTCGGGGTCTGTGATTATGTACTCGAATGTTTTCATGTTTTTTCTCCTTTTCATCTTTTCATTATTATTATCTGAATCCCGGCGCCGGCAGAAATCCGGCGCCTGAACTGAGTTCTTTTTTCTGCAATCAGCCTTCTGCCGCATCCTTTTTCAGCATGCCCAGAAGAACCGCTCCCACAATGGTTCCAATTACCAGAGATACCAGGTACATGGCGGTATTTCCCACCACCGGGAACACGAAAATTCCACCGTGAGGCGCCATCAGGGTACAGTTAAAAGCCATGGACACAGCTCCTGCCACACCGGAGCCCACCACCAGAGCCGGAATCACGTGAAGGGGATCGGAGGCTGCAAAGGGAATGGCTCCTTCTGAAATAAAGGACAGTCCCATAATAAAATTGGTTGGTCCGGATTTTCGTTCTTCTTCCGTAAATTTCTTCTTAAATAACAGCGTTGCCAGTGCAATGGCGCAGGGCGGTACCATTCCGCCAATCATAACTGCCGCCATGATATTGTAATTTCCTGCCGCAATAGACGCGGAGCCAAACACATAAGCCGCCTTGTTGATGGGCCCGCCCAGGTCTGCCGCCATCATGGCTCCCAGAATCACTCCCAGCAGGATGGAGCTGGTACCGTTCATACTGGACAGCCCGTTGTTCAGCAGTGTATTCAGAGCGCCCACCGGAGGCTCAATTACATAATTCATAATCACTCCCATGAAAAACACGCCCAGCAGCGGATAGAGCAGTATGGTTTTGATTCCGTCCAGACTCTCCGGCAGCTTTTCCAGTAATTTTTTCAGTCCGATAATCAGATAGCCTGCAAGGAAGCCAGCCACCAGAGCGCCCAGAAAACCGCTTTTTCCGCCAGCTGCAATGGAGCCGCCCACAAATCCTACTACCAGTCCGGGGCGGTCTGCAATACTCATGGCAATAAATCCGGCCAGTATGGGAAGCATGAATCCAAAGGCTGTGTCGCCGATTCCCTTAAATAAGGACGCCCCGGAGGTAATGGTTCCGAAATTCCCACGTTCTTCCGGTGAAAGGGCTGACAAATCCACGCTCATACCGTCAATGAGAAATGCTATGGCAATCAGGATACCGCCGCCCACCACAAAGGGAAGCATATGGGAAACTCCGTTCATCAGGTGTTTGTAAATCCGGTGTCCGACGCTTTCTTTTCCGCTTCCGCCGGAAGGTGCGGCCGCTGTTTTATTTCCGGAGTGATAGATTTCCACATTTCCGCTTTCTGCCAGGCGCAGCAGCTCTTCCGCCTTATTAATACCGTCTGATACCTGCCGCACAATCACTTTTTTCCCGTCAAAACGGTCCATGGGCACATTGGTATCCACACAGACAATGATACAGTCTGCCTCTGCTATTTCCGCGTCTGTCAGCACGTTTTTGGCTCCCCCGGAACCTCTCGTTTCTATCTTCATGGAGAATCCCAGTTCTTTTGCTTTTTTCTCCAGTGCCTCTGCAGCCATATAAGTATGGGCAATTCCCGTGGGACAGGCAGTAACTCCAAGCAGTTTCAGTCCTTTCTTCTTTTCGGCTTCCTGCTGCACCGGCTCTGCCTTTTCTTCTTCCTCCGCCAGTTTTTCCTGCTCTGCAGCATCTACATAATGCAGAAATTCTTCAACCGTTTGGGCATTTCTCAGGCTGCCGGTAAATTCTTCGTCCATCAGAAGTACGGACAGGCGGCTTAACACGTCCAGATGTACATTATCTTCCGTATTGGGCGCCGCTATAAGGAAAATCAGGTCTGCCGGTTCTCCGTCCAGAGACTCGTAATCCACACCGTCTTTTAAGACCATGGCTGCCAGCCCCGGCGCTTTTACCGCATCACATTTTCCATGGGGAATGGCGATTCCTTCTCCGATTCCCGTAGTTCCTTCTTCTTCCCTGCGCAGCACCTGTGCTTTGTAGGCCTCCCTGTCGGCAAGTTTTCCGGTGGCTGCCATCAGATCCACCATTTTATCTATGGCCTCCTTTTTGGATTCTGCCTGCCCGTTCAGCTCAATTCCTTCTTTTACAAGCAAATCTGTTATCTTCATTATGGACCTCCTTTTTTATTTTCCTGACTGCTAAAAGACTGAATTCCTGACTCTGCATTTCATACAGGGCTTTACTTCCATCCCATCTGTTCCAGAATTCCGTCCACCTCTGCCTGGGTGGCCAGCCGCTCGGAAAAAGCGCTGGCGCTGCCTGCGGCAATTCCCATGTGAAATGCTTCTTCATAGCTTCTGCTCTTTAAATATCCGGTAATAAATCCTGCCACCATGGAGTCCCCGGCTCCAACGGAATTTACCAGGGTCCCTTCGGGGGCAGGGCTTTCCTGAACGCTTCCGTCCTCTGCCACCAGAATGGCTCCGTCTCCCGCCATGGAAATCAGCACATTTCCGGCTCCCTGTTCCTGCAGTTTTCCTGCATATCTGACAATGGTTTCCCGGCTGTCCATGGGCACGTTAAAAATCTCCTCCAGCTCATGGTTGTTGGGTTTTATCAGAAAGGGGTGGTATTTCAGCACATTTACCAGCAAATCCCCGGTGGCGTCCACCACGGTACGAATCTGTCTGTCCTGTACTCTGGCCAGAATCTGCTCATAACTGGAATCCGGCATACTGTTTGGGATGCTTCCTGCCAGCACCAGCACGTCATCCTGTTTCATAACGTCCAGCTTCCGGTAAAGTTCTTCCAGCGCTTCTTCTGAAATTTCAGGTCCCTGTCCGTTGATTTCGCTCTCTTCCCTGGAGCGGAGTTTCATATTGATTCTGGACATGCCCTGGGGAATCCGGATAAAATCTGTCAGACAGCCCCATTCTTTCAGCCCCCGTTCGATTTCTGTTCCGGTAAATCCTGCCGTAAATCCCAGAGCGGTATTTTCCATTCCCAGATTTTTCAGCACCAGCGAAACGTTTACGCCTTTTCCGCCGGGATATACCAGCTCTTTTGTGGTTCGATTCACCCGCCCCAGGGTAAAATCATCCACGCTCACGATGTAGTCCAGACTTGGATTAAAGGTTACTGTGTAAATCATTTGTGCTCCTTTCCATTTTTGTTATTTTACTGTGGTTTCCATAATATTTTTCAAATCCCGAAAACTGTCATGACGGATTTCTGTGGTAATCAGCTCGGCGTCCTCGATTCCTGCGAAGGTTACTGGCGCTATCTGATTGAATTTGGCGGGATCTCCCAGAATGTAAGGCCTGCGGCACTGTATGACGGCTTTGCGTTTTACCATGGCTTCCTCGATATCCGGAGTGGAAAACCCTGCGGTACGGCTGATTCCGTTGGTTCCGATAAATCCTGTGGTAAAATTAAATTTCTCCAGTTCGGACACGGTCTCAATTCCCACAATGGCTTCCGTGGACAGCTTGAATTTCCCGCCCAGAATATGGGCCTCACAGCCGATTTCCACCAGTCGTCTGGCATGGCCGACGGCATTTGTCACGTAAACAGCCTTTTTTTCCGTAATGAAATCAATCATCCGCTCTGTGGTGGTTCCCGCATCCAGGTACACCAGATCTCCGGGTTTAATCAGGGAAGCCGCATATCTGGCTATGGCTGTCTTCTCCTCCCGGTTCAGGTTCTTGCGGTATTCCACCTCCACGTCTTTGCCGCTTGCATAATAAGCATTGATAGCGGTGGCTCCTCCATGTACCTTATTCAGCCTTCCTTCTTCGTCTAACAGACACAGATCTCTGCGGATGGTGGACTCGGAAGCCTGCAGGTGTTCTGTCAGCTCCTGTACGGTAACGCTGCCATTTTTTTCCACAAGTTTGAGTATTTCTTCCAGTCTTTTTTCCAACAGCATTTTCGTTTCCTCACTTGATTGATTTTGATTGTTTGTGGTTGTTTTTGATTGTAATTGTATGATAACATCATTTTCAGTCATTTTCAATCAATATATTTCACAAAAATAAAGAAGTGTTTTTGTGGATAATAAACAAGATAATAAAGGCACTCAGTACACCTTTGTACTGAATGCCTTTTGTAATCTCATATTCAGGTTCTGTCTGGTTTTCAGCTTCTCCCATACACTTCCTTCCACTCCACATCCACACTCTTTCCGATGCTGTGGTAGTATGCAAGGAACAGGAAGATAATGGCCACTCCAAGAAGCCTGCGTATCCTTCCTCCCTGTTTCGCCCAGGACACCAGACGGCTGATAATCTCCTCTTTCTCCTCTTCTGTGATTCCGTTCTCTCCCTCAAAGTACAGCAGCAGGTAGCCAAAGCCCGCAATCATGGCCAGGGTGGCACAGATCTGTATCTGTGTGCTGTCCCCCGTCTTCGGTTCTCCTCCCAGGGGGCTTCCCGGCCTTCCCGGATTTCCCGGTTCAGAATTTCCTGGGACTTCCGCCGGCACCTCCCTCTTTCCGCTGATGTTCAGGGTGACTTCCGCTGCGCTTTCATTCCCCGCCTGGTCTTTTGCTTCCACCCGGAGAGTGTGCTTCCCTTCTCCCTTTATCTTCACGGTAAATTCATATGTATCCACAAAGTCCCCGGCAAAGTCTTCTTCCGGGAGGCTGACCTTTTTCCCTTTGTCCGCCTGGTACCGGATTCCGGCAATCCCTGACGTCACCCGGTCTTCCCTGTTATCCCGGACTTTCACTTTTATTTCCAGAGGTTTTCCTCCTGTGGTCTCCTCTGTTCCCTCAAAGCGGATTTCCGGGGCATTGTCTTCCACAATCACCCCTCCCCCTTCTGCGGTCAGCGTCTTCTGCGGGGATACATTGCCTGCATGATCGGTACAGGTCAGGTATACTTTTCCCTTAAATTCTTCTTCAATGGCAATCCGGGCTTCATAGCTCCCTTTCTCCGCCTCTCCCCGGATACCCCGGAGGATGGCTGCGGAGCTTCCGTATGCCGCCATGGTATCGGGGGTATGAGTTTCTGTAAGCAGCGCCTGTCCGTCTCGTTCTGTCCCGTCTTCCGCCACAAGGAGGTATTCGGCCTTTGCCAGTCCGCTCCCTTCCTCTGTCACCGGAACGGTAATGACCATGCTCTCTTTCTGTATGAGCCAGTCCAGGAAGTTCCGGCTTCCTCTGTGAAAGGAGGCTTTTCCCATCTCAGGGGCCAGCTCGTCCGCCCATTTCGCATACAGGGTTGTTTTCAGCGCCCCTGTATTATTTTCCACCGGGCTTTCAAAGTCCCACAGCCCGGCCTCCAGACCATCCTCATCCACATACCAGCCTTTGAAGCTGTACCCGGATTTTAGCGGATCGGACACCGGATGCAGCAGGCCTCCGTAACGTATTTTCTGTGTGTCCGGGGCTTTCCCGTACCCTCCGTTCAAATTGAAGTCCACTTCATAGACATTCCGGTCATAGTACAGCTTTAACACCAGGCTTCCATCTGCTTCCACCTTCCCTTTGGGCTTCCCGGAAGGATGGGACAGGTTTACCGTAAATCCGATGTATGTTTTCTGTCTGGCTTCCACTTCCGTTCCCACAAGATTCGCCAGCAGTTTTGTGTCTCCGTCCATTCTGGTGTAATCCTCTCCCGTCAGGTTCTGGCAGTAGTATTCCACCCGGTAATCCACCACTTCAGAGTCTTCCTCCCAGATGGCATACAGCGTCATATTTTCTTCGGGACTGACCACATCTTCCTTTCCATAACCTGTCCCTTTTCCGTCTGGCTGCGTATTCCAGTTTACAAACCGGTAACCTGCACGGGTGGATACCCCTTCAGGAATAAATTCTGCCTCCTGATAAGTGACAGTTCCATGAACGTTGGCATATCGCGCTTTCGTCTCCGGCTCCGGCACATCCTCGCTTCCGTTTCCGTCATAAGTAAGGGTAATGTCTTTCTGATACACGCCATACAGAGATATATTTTCCTTTATCTGAATATCCGTGTCTGCCTCCACGATCCCTTTATATTCAGAAACCGAATGGCTCCAGCCAAGGGGCGTCCACCCGGCCATTTCCTGCAGTCCCGGCGTATGAATGGTCCCTTCCTGCCCGGCAGCGTTCACTTCCACCGTCCTGCTTATCTTTCCTCCCTCACTTCCGGAGTAAAAATCTGCAATCAGCGTCTTTTTCCCATCTGCTTCTTTTTCATAACAGGCATACAGGGTCACACTTTGCTCCGCTGCCAGCAGCTCGCCTTCCTGATAAAAAGTCCCGTTCCCATCTGCCTGTGTATTCCATCCCACAAACCGGTATCCGTTCCGGGAAGGCCCGGCGTCAATGGTAAATACCGCATTCTTTATTTTCACATCATGATATACACTGGCATAACAGAATTCCTTCCCGGATTCCGGTGCACTGCCCTCCCCGTCCATTTCATAGGCAAGGGTCACTTCTTTCCGGTAAACCCCGTAAAATTCCGTCAGGGCATCTGTCAGTGTAAGAGGTGCGTTGGGAGCAACTGTATTTTTCTCGAAGTCATCCTGTTTCCGGTTCCAGCCAAGGGGTGTCCAGCCGGACAGTTCCTGCAGGTCCGGGGCCGTCAGGGTTCCATCTGCAAAGGTCCGGTCTTCATACAGACCCTCCCCTCCTGAATAAAAACGGGCGGTAAAGGTATCTTTTACTTCCGGTTCAAAGATGGCATACAGGGTTATATTTTCTTCCTCTACTGTAATTTCAGCCCCCGGTGCATAAGGGGTTCCCGTCCCGTCCGGCTGTGTGTTCCACTCTTTAAAGGTCTGGCCTGTGAGGCTTAAGCCTGTGGGTTCTTTTACCGTTACTGTTTCACCGGTATGGTAGTCTGTGTCATCGGTTACGGGCGTACCTTCGGCTCCGTTGCTGTGATAGAAGACGTTAAAAATATCGGGTTTTTCTTTTACTGCATAGATTTCATTATTCTTTTCTCCCACCATTGCATACCACTTGCCCTTATCATCCTGGGTATTATAAATATTTATATTCTCCCTGTCTTTTTTCTGAACCGTATATCCATCTTCCCCTTTTATAATGGGCTTTCCCTCCCATAAAGAAGTAAACACTTTAACAGGATGAGCCAGCGCTTCTCTGCCATACATGAAATTAGCCGGGCCAAACACCTCTATGCTGTCTGTATAAGAAATGAGAGAATCATCAATCCCCTGAAACTCCACATCTCCTTCCAGATAAAACTTTCCGTCAGAACCTTCAGAATAAATGGCTCCGCCAGGATTAGGAGAAGTATTATTGCTGAAAACACCTCCTGACACCGTCAGGTTTTTTTTATTATAAATACAGCCTCCCTGCCTGGCTGAGTTATCCGTAAAGGTTCCTCCGTTGATGGTCACAGTTCCAAAACTGTTATAAATGCAGCCTCCTTTTTCTCCCGCTATATTATTTTCATACACTCCTCCATTTATAATAATACGATTGCTGCTCCTGTCTCCATTATGAATACAGCCTCCTTCTTTTGCCGTACTGTTATTACGAAAAGTTCCCCCGTTTACAGTCACAGTTCCGGCGTCATTATAAATCAGGCCTCCGGCTTCTCCTGCTGCATTATTTTCATATACTCCTCCATTTATGATTAAGTCACTGCCGCCCACATAACCGGAACCATCATTTCCGACTGCTCCACCCTTCCAGGGTGTGGAACAGTCTTTTATCGTTACATCGTTAAATACACCTCCTTTTGAAGAAACAGCTGAAAATGCCACACCTTCTTTAGATTTCATATTTTGAATGATACATCCTCCATCCAGTGTGACTTTTCCATAACAGTATATAAAGGGCATTCCACCAGGAATATTCTTCCCATCCAGGGTAATTTTCCCGTTTATTTCAAAATCTTTTCCCGGAGCAAAATAAGCATTTTCAGCCGCTTTTACAATGGTTCCTTCCCCTGTTATTCTGATATCCCTTTCCACTGTTACCATTCCGGTCAGTGTCAGTGTGGCATTGTTCTCTAATACAAGATCCCCGCCTCCCAGATTTCCTGCTTTCCATACCGTATCCTGGGTAATCACGCCGCACTTTGGATCTTCTCCCACTTCTTCCCCTTCTTCTCCTTCTGCAGTTACAGCAATTCTTTCCTCCGGAATCTTATCCATCTGCAGATCCATGTCTTCCGCAAAATCCCGGTCTGATTTACTTTCCTCCAGAAGATTTTCTTCCGGCTCCTGCAAAGTCTGAGCTGATTCTTTTCCCGGAACCATAACACCGGCATGTTCCACTGTTACACTTTCTTCTGCCTGAACTTCAGAACCATAAGATTCCACCGGAAGGGACACCAGAAGCAGGCAGATGCAGAGCACACATGACAGCAGTTTCTGCCGGATTGGATGTCTTCCGGGCTTTAATGGTTTTTCCGGAAAATTTTTCTTCGTCCTTTTCATATCGTGACACACTCCCTGTTAAAATTTTATTCTTATGTAATATGGGCACAGCCGCGTCACTGCGCAGCCGGTTCCCTCAGTCAATCCCGTTCAGTTCCTGATACAGCCGCTTTGCATGGCTGTCTGTCATGCCGCAGATATGGTCGGTTACCAGAAGCAGACGCAGATACAGTTTTTCCCTTTCCTTCTCCTCCTCCGAAAGAGCAGAAGCATCCGCCTCGTCTGCAAAGCGGTGATAAATGGCTTTGTAATTATCAGACACCAGGGCCATCATTTTCCGCTGTACCTGCGTCATATCTTTTTTGGTATCATAATACAATACCGCCTGAACAAAATGTTCCAGCAGAAAATCAAGCACCGACTGGGCTGCAATTTCCAGTTTCAGAATAGGCTTTATCTGAAAGGCATACCGATACGCAATATCCCCCAGGGCCTCCATCATTGCCTCTCCGTCCGTTCCGGTCAGCAGATCCTCCCCGTGGGCTCCGTAAGTACCCGCCATCAGTTCATGATAATTGCGGATAAAGCTGTCGGTAGCGGCATTAATCATCCAGCCCTGAATATAGACCGTCCAGTTCTGCACCGCATTCACACCTGGCTGCTTAAGCCCCCGCTGTTTTGCCCTCTCATATTTCCGTTCCAGGCTCTCCCTCATCTTATCAAAACTTTCTCTCTGATTTTTCGGCAGCTTCTCTGCCGCCTGCTTAAGTTCTGCCGCCAGTTCCCCGTAAGACAGACAGCCCTTTTTTACTGCATCTTCGATATCGGCCGTTTTATAGGCGATATCATCTGCCGCCTCCAGTACAAAGGCCAGGGGATGGCGGTTTCCGAAAGTTCCAAGGCTTTCCTGTAAATCTGCAAACAATTCTCGTTCCGCATAATAATAGCCCATTTTCTTATATCTGATATGAGCATTCTTTTTGATTTCCAGAGAAGAAGCGGGATATTTTATGACGGCGCCAAGCAAAGCCTTTGTCAGGTTCATTCCGTTCTCATCCACCAGGTAATGGAGCCTGGCCACCAGCCGAAGGGCCTGGGCATTTCCTTCAATACTGAAAAAATCCTGCCGCATCTGTTCTGTCAGAATCTGGCTGAGAAGCTGAACTTCTCCGTTTTTCCTCTCATAGGAAATCCGGGACAGATTTGTCCGGAACCAGTCCCGGATGGCAGTTTCTCCAAAATGTCCGAAAGGGGGATTGCCCATATCGTGCAAAAGGCCGGCACACTGAAGAATATCGCCAGGAACGTTCTGATACTCCGGCAGAAATTCCGGATCGGTGCCTTCCATCAGCAGCCGTTTGCTGATGTTCTGCCCCAGTGATTTTGCAAAAGAGGACACCTCCAGAGAATGGGTCAGCCGGGTACGGATAAAATCGCTGTTATCCAGGGGAAATACCTGGGTCTTATCCTGCAGACGCCGAAAGGAAGCGCTTCCGATAATCCTGTGATAATCTTTCTCATATTCCGTCCGAAAATCACCGGCCCCGGAGCTTTTGTAATTTCTCATTCTTTCATCGCAGAGCAGTTTTTTCCATTCCACTTTATTCCCTCTTTTCCATCTGTTCGTGTTCCGACTTTATTTCCTGAAACAGCTTTATCACATTCCACTCCTGATTGGCCGGAGTCAGCACCGCCTTATAAGGTACGGGGCCGATTCCGGATTTGCGGATTGCTTTTAACACCCCATCCACCCTGGAGTTGGACAGACCTGCCATCAGAATCATTTCTCCTGCCAGTTCTTCTCCGGTATAGGTTTCATCCACAGGCAGAATCTCTTTATTTCCCGCCAGATAACCTGCGGGCTGGAGATAATCTTCCCGTGCCACTTCCCTGATTTTCATGCCCAGGGGAAGCAGGGCCCTGGTCAGTTTGTTCCGTCTGTCTTTATCTGAAAAATGAAACAGTAAAATTGTCTCTCTCATGATTTCCTCCATTCTGTGAGCTTTCCGCACAGGCAGGCAGTGAAAGAACAGATTTTTCACCCTTTCTCCTCCCAGTCCAGAAGCATACTGTTAGTTTTCAGCCAGCTTCGGCGTTCCCGGCAGTCAGGCAGAATCTGTTCCACCAGCTTCCAGAACTGTACCGAATGATTCATATATGCCAGGTGACACAGTTCATGCACTGTCACATAATCCAGTATTTCCTTTGGAGCCATCACAAGCCGCCAGTTAAAATTCAGATTTCCCCTGCTGCTGCAGCTTCCCCATCTGGTCTTCTGATTGCGGATGGCGATGCGGTTTACCGGCCCGATTTCTTTTCCGGAAGCTGAGGCCAGCTGAACTACCAGCGGATAATATAATCCCACCTGCCTGGAAAATATCTGTCTGGCCTGCTGAATATACCATTCTTCCAGCTTCCGTTTCACCTGGCCCAAATCTGCCGCTTCCATCAGAATCATTTTTTTCTCATGGTCCAAAATAACCCCAGGGGGTTTTCCTGGCTGCTGTTCAGATGGAAAAGACTTTAAGAATTCCAGACGGTAAGTTTCTCCTCCAAACAGAAAACAGTCTCCTTCCCGAAACGTATGAACCGGTTTCTGCTGCTGACGCGTATGGAGTTCAGACCGTTTTTCCTCAATCCAGTCCGATTTCTGGTGGATGAACTGGTCAATCTGGTGCTTCGGCAGCCAGTCAGGCGCCTTCACCTGTATGATTCCATCCCTTCCAATTACAATGGAAAGGCTTTTTCGTTTACTTCTCTTTAACTGATATGTTTCCATATTCCTGTCCTGTTGATATTATAAAAAACCTTCAGATCTATGGTTTATTATAACTTTAATGACCTGCCTTGTCAAAAGCAAATAACGGATACCCGTTTTGTATGGCACATTTTCATTGTATCCTTTATTTTTCAGCATACACCTTTTTCCCGCCTTTTTCATATATTGTAGGGATAACTTAAATTGGAGGAAGCATATGGCAATATTATCCATTGCAATCCTGGGCGGCGACCTGCGGCAATGTTATGCCGCAGAGTATCTTCGCAGCTGCGGCTGGAATGTAACCTGCTTCCACACCCTGAATTTCCCCTGCGATTCCGGTATCATTCTGGAAAATTCTCTGCCTCAGGCACTGAAAGAGGCAGATATCATACTGCTTCCCACACCTGTTTCCAAAGACGGCGTTTCTCTGTTTCAGGCAGACGGAGAAAAACCTCCCTGTCTTCTGGAAGAATTATGGGATTCTCTCCATTCCGGCCAGATTATTGCCGCTTACAGCCTTTCTCCGGCACAGACCCTGATACTGGAAGAAAGGAACTGTCAGGCATTCCAGTTCTCCCGGCTTCCGCTGTTTTCCAGAGAAAATGCTCTGCTCACAGCAGAAGGCCTTCTGTCGGAACTCATTCGATATACACCCTTTTCCCTGTCTTCTGCCAGGATTCTTCTGCTGGGATACGGTTGCTGCGGCAGCGCTGCCGCAGATCTTCTTCATCCGCTGTGCCGCAGCATTTATGTGCTGGAACAGAATCCGGAACAACAGAGAATGGCCGAAAAAAAGGGAATCTGTCCCATTCAGGAAGAAGACTTCTCCACGGTCCTGCCCCATTGCAATATGGTAATCAACACCATACCTGCAGAGGTTCTGAAACCTGAGCAGATAAAAGAGCTTCCCGGCTCCTGCCATATATTCGACATTGCCTCCCCGCCCTTTGGTTTTCCGGATGATATGACAGAGAAATACCTGCTGCCCTGTTTCCGCCTTCCAGGCCTTCCGGGAAGGTTTTCCCCTGTCACCTCCGGACAGCTTATGGGAAAAATATTAGAAAGGATCACAGATTATGTCTTATGATTTTCATGATAAATCCATTGGCATCGGTTTTACCGGTTCCTTCTGCACCTACGAAAAAATTTTCACCGCACTGGAAGAGTTAAAAACCACCGGAGCCAGCCTGCTCCCGGTATTCTCCACAAATGCTTCCAGTCTGGATTCCAGATTCGGCACCAGCGCCTCTTTTCTGGAACGGGCCCGCGCCCTCACCGGAAAGGAGCCCATTACCACCATTCCGGGTGCAGAACCCATCGGCCCCAAAGGTCTGATGGATATCCTGGTGATTGCTCCCTGTACCGGAAATACCTTATCCAAACTGGCCAACGGAATTTCCGACACCCCGGTGCTGATGGCGGCCAAATCCCATCTGCGCAACAACAGGCCTCTGGTACTCTCCCTGTCCACCAACGACGCGCTGGGCATGAACCTGAAAAACATCGGTATCCTGCTGAACACCAAGAACATCTATTTCGTCCCCTTCGGACAGGATGACTACCAGGCAAAACCCAATTCCATGACAGCTTTCACCGAACTTCTGGCAGAAACCATCGACTGCGCCCTTTTGGGCAAACAGATTCAGCCGGTTATCCGCAGTCCCCATGGACTGAATTCCGTAAAAATTTGAATTATTGATTCCTGTTATGTATAATGAAACTGTATCAGAAAAAATTTCAAAAGGAACAGAATGAAAAATAAAGATATGAAAAAGAACACAGATAACGAAAAACTCCTTGCTGCCATACTCAGGCAGCAGGAAGAACCCGGCAGGGCACAGAAGCTGTCTGTGGTATGGCGTCTGAGTATCCCGGCCATTCTGGCACAGCTTACCTCCATTATGATGCAGTACATCGACACTGCCATGGTGGGAAATCTGGGTGCAGGAGCTTCAGCGGCCATTGGTCTGGTTTCTACCACCACATGGCTCTTAAACGGCCTGTGCAGCGCCCTGTCCACCGGCTTTTCCGTTCAGGCTGCCCAGAAAATCGGAGCCGGACAGGAACGGGAAGCCAGACTGATTTTAAAACATGCACTGATTACCGCACTGGTTTTTTCCGGAATACTGATGACAGCAGGCATTGCAGTCAGCGGTTCTCTGCCTCTGTGGCTGGGTGCAGGAGAAGACATACGGCAAAATGCCTCCGGCTATTTTCTGATTTACGCCTGCTCCCTTCCGGCTTTTCAGCTGAACAGCCTGGCCGGCTCCATGCTGCAGTGCAGCGGAAATATGAGGACCCCGGCCATACTGGATGCTGTTATGTGCGGCCTTGACGTATTGTTCAATCTGCTGTTTATCTGGCTCTGGGGCGTGCCTGGAGCGGCTCTGGGCACTGCCCTTGCCACCCTTGTCATATGTACCGTAAAACTGTGGATTGTAACTTTCCGTTCCTCCACGCTGAATATCCGAAGAAAAGAGCCCAGGATGTTTCAGAAAAACATTCTGTACCGTATGGTCCGCATCGGGCTTCCCATGGGCTTTGAGCATATTGCCATCTGCGGAGCCATGATTGCCTCCACCCGTATTATCGCTCCCCTGGGTACTGTTGCCATAGCGGCAAATTCCATTGCAGTGACAGCCGAAAGCATCTGCTATATGCCCGGTTACGGCATTGCCGCAGCGGCAACTGCTCTGACGGGCCAGAGCATCGGCGCAGGAAAAAAAAATCTGGCCAGAAGTTTTTCCGGTTTATCCATCCTGCTGGGGTGCCTGATTATGACAGCGGCGGGAATCCTGATGTATTTTCTATGTCCGGCTATTTTCCGTATGCTGACGCCTGACCTTCAGGTACAGCAGCTGGCTGCAGAGGTACTGCGGATTGAATTATTTGCAGAACCTCTCTTTGCCGCGTCCATCGTGGCCTCCGGAGCCCTCTGCGGTGCAGGAGATTCTCTGATTCCATGCCTTTTAAATCTGGCCAGTATCTGGGGCGTGCGTCTGCCCCTTTCTGTCCTGCTGGTAAGGCAGTGGGGACTCCAGGGCGTCTGGTTCGCCATGTGTGTGGAGCTGTGCGTCCGGGGACTGCTGCTGGTCTTCCGGCAGCAGCGGTTTCAGTGGCAGGGCTGAGCCTGCACTTTTTGCAGATGCTGTTTCAGTCTCTGCCGGCGGCAGACGTATATTCCATCATCTCATAACGGAGCATGGAATCCTCTGCAATTTCCGGCGGAAGCAGCGCCCGCGCCACACATTTCAGTTCTTCCTGGGGATTATCCACCTGCTGCAGATAGGCATAATCTCCGTCAATACGGGCTACTTTATAATCTATGGGGCCAAAATTCATGATTATTCTCCTTTCTTCTGAGACAGGGCCATAATATCACGAACTTCTTCCAGAGGAAGCCTGGTATACTCACTGAGCTCCTGCATGGCCGGAATGGTACCATTCTCCTCAGCCAGCGCTTTCCGTGCCTCATGAAGCAGATTGACTTTGGCCAGAATGGTATGTTCGCTGTTATCCATGCCTTCGGTTTCCTGCCGATACTGTTTCATGGCCTCCCGCACAAAGGATTCCAGCCTGTCCTCCAGGGCCTGCCTGTCATGCAGCAGTTCTTCGTTCTGTTCCCCTGTTCCCAGCAGTTCTTCCATCCCAATCAGCAGTCCCATATTTCCTTCCTGCACCAGATCTTCCACCAGTACCCGGCCCGTAACGTAATCTGCGGCAATCTCCGTAATCCTTTTCAGCCACTGGGTGGAAATATCTGAAACCGCATTCCGTTCCCCGGCCAGCAATTTCCGGTACAGTTCCATTTTCCCTTCCTCAGGCAAATCCGGGATTTTCCCGATTTCACTGAGGTATAGCTGAAAATGACGGGAATGGGAAGCCTTCTTTCCGCCTCCTGCAGATTTCCGCCCTTTTGGCTGTTTCTCCTTCCCGGCTTCCTCAATGGCTCCCTCCTGCTCCGAATCTTCCTGCGGCCTCAGCAGATACTGATAAATCATCTCCTGCTGCTCGGAAGACAATTCCATGTCCCTGAAATAATCCTGTATTTCCTCCCGCGTCATTGGCTCCGGAGCAGCCTTTGCAATCTCCTGTACGGAACGAAGCGTTTCCATGAATATGTTTCTGTCTACCATAACTCCCTCCTGATTCTGTCAAATCTGATACAATCCTCCCTGTAATACATAAATCTGAGTTTTATACTATAGTAACATATTGGAAATTTCATAACAAGAGTGCAATTGGCCTGGATGCCCGTGCAGCTGCCTTCTGCTTACAGATTCACCGGAGGTCTGCAGCTTCCGTCCCGGCAGATATACAGAGTGGCCCGGTTATTAATCCTTTCATATTCCCGGCTTTCTTCCCACAGTACCACAATATCCGCCTCTCTCCCGTACTGTTTCCGCAGTTTTTTCAAATCTGCTTCTTCTTTCAGTACCCCTGTGATGTGTTCCGGCGGATTCTGATACTGCAGCGCTGCCAGCAGGGAAAAACACTGCCCCGCCGGATATTTCTCCGCAAAAGCGGAAAGATAGCCCAGCTGGCGGACTGCCGCTTCCCGGAAGGTTTCTTTTCCGGTAATCTGCCATAATTTCACCAGATTCCATGCCATAACGGAATTGCCGCTGGGAACAGCCCCGTCGTAAGTTTCCTTAAAATTGGCAATCAATGTTTCATTTTCCCTTCCGCAGAAATAAAATCCCCCTTTTTCCCGATCTTCAAAAAGTTCCAGAGCCTTCCGGCAGTATAGTTCCGCCTGCTCCAGATATTTCTGCTCCAGCGCCCCGCCATACAGCTCAATCAGACCGAAAATATATAAAGCATAATCTGCCAGAAAGCCTTTCCCCTGACATCTGCCCTGACGGCAGCTCACAAACAGAGTATCCTTTCCCGTCATTTTCCGTTCCAGAAATTCCAGGGCCGCCCTGGCCTGACGCAGATAGCTTTCCTGTCCGAATACCCGGTACATTCTGGCAAAAGCCCCAATCATCAGCCCATTCCAGGAGGTGAGAATTTTATCGTCCAGAAACAGGCTGTGACGATGTTTCCGATAGGCATATACTTTGGGCAGAAGCCGTTCCGGCTCTGTGTGGGAGTAATCCCCTTCTGCCTCCTGCAGCATTTCTTCTTCCAGATCATCATTCAGGCGGTTTGGTATACTTCCCCCTTCAAAATTTCCTTCTCCGGTAATATTAAAATATTCATTGAATTTTTTTCCGGCAGACTCTCCCAGCAGAGAAGTAAGCTCCTCACAGGCAAATACATAATATTTCCCTTCCACACCCTGGCAGTCCGCATCCTGCGCGGAATAAAACCCTCCGTGAGAATCCGTCATTTCCCGCTGAATATACTGGGCTGTTTTCCGCGCCACTTCCCGGTAAATTTCCTTTCCTGTAAGGGAATAAGCCTGGGTATATGCCATAAGCAGCAGTGCGTTGTCATACAACATTTTTTCAAAATGGGGCACCAGAAAATATTTATCTGTGGAATACCGGGAAAATCCGCCTCCAATATGGTCAAAAATCCCGCCCCGATACATCTGTATCAGGGTTTTTTCCGCCATTTCAAGGGCGCGTCTGTCCCGGTTCACCCGGTAATATTCCATCAGAAACAGCAGATTATGAGCCATGGGAAATTTTGGCGCATCTCCAAAGCCCCCGTTTATCTCATCAAAATTTCTTTTAAACCAACGAACAGCCTGAAGGGACAGATGCTGCCAGGACAGATCCGAGCTTCTGAACGCCTGCTCCTCCTGAAGCTGTCCTTTCAGGGCGTCGGCCGACCGGAGCAGTCCTTCCCGGTCCTGCTGCCAGCGGTTTTTCACCGCACGCAGCAAATCCAGGAACCCGATTCGCCCGTAAGAGCCATATTTCGGAAAATACGTTCCCGCATAAAAAGGTTTCTGCTCCGGCGTCAGGAAAACACTGGCAGGCCAGCCGCCGCTTCCGTTAAACATAACACATGCTTCCATATAAATACTGTCAACATCCGGGCGTTCTTCCCGGTCCACTTTTATGGATATAAAGTTCCGGTTCAGTTCCTCCGCCACCTCTTTGTCTTCAAAGCTCTCATGGGCCATCACATGGCACCAGTGACAGGTGCTGTAGCCAATACTCAGAAAAACCGGCTTATCTTCTGTTTTCGCCCGTGCAAAGGCCTCCTCGCACCAGGGATACCAGTCTACCGGCTGCTCGGAATGCTGCAATAAATACGGACTTGTCTGATTTTTTAAATGATTTCTCAGTTTTATCACCCCAGTCTGAAATACTTCGGTCATACCTGCTTTTTAGTATCTGTTTTTTCTGTAATTCCAAAACTGTAAAGTTATGGTACTTTTAGCCTGTATGCGCAATTCTCCTGCAAAATCACTTGAAAGCGCGTCCAAAAAATGATATTATCAAAGAAAGTTCTATATTATAAATAAAGATTAGGGTGTCAAAAGCACCTTTGGTGCTACGCTCATACCATATATTGTTATTGCAAATAAATTTGCACATTAATATATGGTATAGAGCGGGTGCGTTGCACCCTTTTGACATCCTAATCAAATAAAGGAATAAAACATGCAAAGAACAACCATTAAAGATATCGCCGCTGCCGCAGGCGTCTCACACACTACCGTATCTTATGTGCTGAATAAGAATCCAAATCAGAAAATTTCAGACAAAACCCGCAGAAAAGTAATCGAAACAGCCCGAAAGTGGTGGCGCCCCCTCGCTTCCCTTCGGCAGCAGGTCGTCGAAAGGCATGGGAGAAACGCTTCGCGTTTGCCTTTCTCCTGCGGTAACGCCCCCTCGCTTCCCTTCGGCGGCAGGTCGTCGAAAGGCATGGGAGAAACGCTTCGCGTTTGCCTTTCTCCTACTTATATCTTCTGAGAATCTGTTTACTTGCAATTACAGTCTGGATTTCTCCTGTACCGCCGGAAATACGTGTGATTCTCAAATCACGGTAAATGCGGCTGACACGGCTTCCGCAGAATCCGATTCCTGCCATTACCTCATTGCATGGTCAACAACTTCATTGGCTGCTTCTGAACAGTACTGTTTTGCAATAGAAGCCTCTTCTCGCTTTAACATGTCATTATCTTTATTCCATGCAAAATGCAGAAGCATATCGCGCATGGAGTAAATCCGCATAGCCATTTCCATAATATGATTCTGTATTAACTGCAGTTTTCCGATTTCTTTTCCAAATGCAATTCTCTGGTTCGCATAGCGGCAGGCATCTTCATATGCGCAGAGAGCCTGGCCATAAACGTTGAACGCATCAGTCAGACGTTCATAAGCAAAGCCTCTGGAAGTAGCCAGCAATCCGTTTCCTTCGGTGCTTAACATGTCTTTTTCTTCAATTTCCACATTGTCAAACCAGATATCATTTACATTTTCCATATGAAGGCCCATGGTCTCCATTGGCTCTTTCTTGCAGTTCGGCACATTAGCAGGTACAAACCAGAGGGTAAGCTGTTCCGGATTCTCGCTGTTTTTAGCCAGTGTCAGGCAGTAATCAAAACAGCGGCATAAATTTGTCAACCTGCTCTTTGGTTCCGTTTTCCAGAAGGGCGTCTGCCTTTACATGATCCCAAAACAGATATACCGGGGCGCCGCATCTTCCAAGGGCTTCCATCACCAGAAACATGGTAACGGCTCCCTCTCCGTCTCCTCCTGCTTCTTCCGGTAAAAACATACTGAAGCAGCCCAGCTCTTTCAAAATGTCCCAGAATTTTTCCGGATGCTCATGATTCTTGTCACAGTCCTGAAAATAATTTTCCAGATTCTCCCGTGTCAGTGCTTCCTCAATTGCCTGTACCATCAGTTCCTGTTCCTCTGTAATTCTGAAATCCATAAAAATTTCCTCCTTATATTTTTATTATTTTCTGACAGAACATCCTTTCCTCCGCCAGTTTTATTCTGTTTCCTGTCCTGTTTTCCAGTCCGCCGGATAAATTTATTTTCCCTGCCAGTTAGGCTGACGTTTCTCAGGGAACGCTCTGGGCCCTTCTGTTGCGTCTTCTGTTTTTTCAATATAATCCCGGCAGCGATTGCAGAAACGCTGTACATCTTCCTGAGATACCTGCGGTGCAATGTGGAAAATCTCTTTGGTGAGACGCAGAGAAATGGGTGCGTTTTTAGCGATGGTCCGGGCCAGTTCCATAGCCTTATCCATTACCTGGTCCGCCGGAACCACGTAAATTTACCAGTCCCACTTCATATGCCCGCTGCGCGGAAATCAGTTTTCCGCTCAGGCACATTTCAGCCGCAATTTTCTGGGGAATCAGTTTGGGCAGACGGATTAAACCGCCGCTGGTTGCCAGAAGCTCTACTTTTACCTCGGAAAGTCCGAACCGTGCATGGTCTGCCGCCACAATCAGATCACAGGATACTGCAATTTCCAGTCCTCCTGCCACAGCGGCACCGTTTGCCGCACAGATAATCGGCTTTGCCCTGACACGTTCTGTAATTCCTGCAAATCCATGCTCCATAATGGTCTGGCATCCGCCGTTTTCATCGTAAGCGCTTAAATCTTCCCCTGTGCAGAAGCTCTTCTCTCCTGCTCCGGGTAATAATAATGCAGCCCACTTCCGGGTCTTTTTCCGCATGATTCAGCACTTCCTCCATCATGGCGGAAGTTTCCGGGTCAATGGCATTTCTGCGCTCGTTCCGGTTAATTGTCACAATCAGCACACCGTCTTTTAATTCTGTCAGTACCTTTTTATTTTCCATTTTCCCGGAACTGATTGTTGTGCCGGGCGTATCCGGCCAGGTGCAGCATATCGGCGGCATCAACAAGTCAAAAGTCCTTGTTGCCATCAACAAAGATAAGGCCGCGCCCGTTTTCAAAAATGCGGATTTTGGTCAGGCAGGCCGCCAACCTGCTTGTAAACTCTGGGATACAAAAAGACGATTTTGTGGCTCTGCACATGCACAACCGGCCGGAATATCTGGTCTGCCGGCCGGCAATCGCCCAAATCGTCTCCGTCCCTGTCAACGAGCATTTTCAGGCAGCAGAATGCAGCTATATCATCCAGAAATGCGGCATCTCCCATTTAATTGCAGAACCCTGCTCCATCGGGATATATCTGGAGCTTTATGAGAAATTAAACCTCCGGACTCTGATACTGGCAGGCAAAGAATCTGATGATCCCGGAGTGGTATCCCTGAACTCCGCCATGGAACAGCAGCCGGATACGTTGCGGACACAGACAGCCGTATGCTTCGAAGATGCCGCTGTCATCCTGTTCACATCGGGAACCACCCGTTATCCCAAAGGGGTAGTTTGCACCCACTGCAACCTCATTTACGGCGGGCTGCAGCCCCTGTCATCTGTACCGGAAGCACCCTGAATGTCCTTAATGAACCGTACCCTGCTGATGCAGCCGGTTCAGCCCTGGGAAAAGGATCACTGCCTGAAACAGATTTATTTTTCCATGGGCCTCAGCGACGAAAAAAAAGAGGCCTTTGAAGAACGGTTTCATGTGAGGCTCCTGAACTCCTGCGGTATGACGGAAACGGTTTCCGCAGTAACCTGCGTGCCGCCCTGGGGCGACCAGCACTGGCCCTCCGTGGGCCGCCCCGCCCTTTCTTACGAAATTAAAATTGTGGATGAACAGGGCAACACTCTCCCTCCAGGAACCGAAGGGGAAATCTGTGTTCACGGTGTACCCGGACGCTCTCTGGTACAGGGCTATTATCAGAATGAAGAAGCCACCAGACGCCTTTTGGATGACGAAGGCTGGTTTCATTCCGGCGACTGGGTTTATCTGGATGAAGAGGGCTGGCTCTTTTTTCCGGGACGCTGCGGTCACATTATCAAACGCTCCGGAGAAAACATCAGCTGTACAGAAGTGGAATGTGTCCTGACCTCCCACCCCATGATTTCCGATGCCACCGTAATCGGCATGCCTGACCCCATCCGCGGGCAGGCAGTAAAGGCTTTCATCCAGCTGAGCGAAAAGGAAACTCTGACCAAAGAGGACATTTTCAGTTACTGCGAAATTGTTGTGCTTTCCAGGGGCCCGGCACAGGCAAAAAATGCCTTAAAGGAATGCCTTGCCATTGCGGCTGACAAAGCATATCTCCTTACCGGCCGACCGGGCATTCGGCGGTTCTGACACACTGGCCACCAGCTATATTCTCTCTCAGGCCATCCGCCACATAGAGACACTGGAGGAAAACTTTGACCTGATTTTCTGCGGAAAAACAGGCCATTGACGGCGATACCGCACAGGTTGGCCCTGAAATTGCAGAACATCCGGGCCTTCCTCAGATTACATACGGGCTGGAAGCCTCCGTGGAAGACGGAAAAATCATTGTAAAAAAAGAAGTGGAAGAAGGCGTACAGGTAATTACCGCCTCCATGCCCTGCCTTGTGACTTACACCAAACCTTCCTGGGATCCCGGATATCCTGCCCTGAAACGGAAAATGGCTGCCAATCGGGCAGAAATTCCTGACATTACCGCTGCAGACCTGACCGAAATCAATCTGGAACAGGCTGGCTTAAAAGGCTCACCGAAAAAAGTCGGCCTTGAGCTTTTAAATCCTGGCAAAGATATGGCAAAAAAACAGGGCGGCGCACTGGTAGCCATTGTAATCGGCTGCAACGTGGGAGCTTCTGTGGAAGCTGTCTCCCGTCACGATGCTGATACTGTCATTGCAGCAGACGGAGAAGAGTTCAGAGAATATTCCACCGACGCCTGTACCATTGCCATTACCAGACTGGCAGAAAAATACGGTCCCATCAGCATGTTAATCGGCGCCACCAACAATGGCCGGGATCTGGGCCCCAGAATTGCATGCCGCCTTCACACCGGCTTAACCGCAGACTGTACTGCTCTTAATATTGACAGCAAAACCGGAAATGTTGCATGGACCCGTCCTGCTTTCGGCGGAAATCTGATGGCCACCATTATTTGTCCGGAACACCGTCCTCAGATGGGTACTGTTCGCCCCGGCGTATTTAAAATGACAGAACCCTCCGATAACAAGGCCAGCGTAATCAACGAAACTATTTCCGTTCCTTCTGAAGATATCCGTACGCAGGTACTGGAATTAATCCGGGAACTGAATGCAGAAACGGTAGATCTGGAAGGTGCACAGATTATTGTATCCGGCGGCCGCGGCGTGAAAGGTCCGGAAGGATTTGAGCCCATCCGGGCACTGGCAGAAGTTCTGGCCGGCATGAGCAGTTCTGACCGCATTCTTGCCATCAACAAGGACCCGAATGCACCGATTTTCGGTGTGGCCGACTATGGTGTCGCAGGGGATCTGTTTGAGGTACTGCCCGCATTAACAGAAGCAATCCAAAAAGCAAAATCTTAATTATTTATACTTATCACAGCTCCTGATTCATTACATATATCAAAATCGGAAACTGATATTTTCGATTCTGCTCCACCTGACAGATTTAAGGCCCCACAGCTTATGCCATGGGGCCCTAAATCATTCATTCTCTGCCTTTGATTCAGCAGTGATTTCCTCCACCATCTCAGATTCAGCAGTGATTTCCTCCACCGTCTCAGATTCCTCTGCCGCCGGACACTCCGGTTCCGTCTCTGCAGGAAGTCTTTCCGGAATTTCCTCCGCCGCTGTCTGTACATCTTCTGCCGGATATTTCTCCGCTTTCCGGAACTTTGTCAGAAATGTCTCCTTTTTCTCTAACAGCGCCTGCTGTTTTTCTGATTTATCCTGGAGTCTCTGCTGCCTTTTCTCCTCTTTTTCCACCAGTCTCCGGTGCTTTTCCGTTTCTTTTTCCAGTATCTTCTGCTGCCTTGCCGCTTCTTTTTCCATCAGTTTTTTCTGCTGTTTTTCTGATTTTACTCTGGATTTCCGGTTTTTCCGTACTTCCCTCCTGGCAGTCTTTTCAATTTCCCGCAGCGTATCCTTCGCTTCTCCCACTTTCTGCTTCTCTTTCCGATAGGGATTATAGCAGAAATAAGCGGCTGTCCCCGTTACAAGGACGCAGATACCGAATATTGCCAGAACCGGCAATATCATATGATATTCCGGATAGTTCAGCTCAAAACAGACAAATACCACCATCATAAGGGGAAACATAAGAAGATACAGCGTCTTACAGAGTATATCCATCAGTTTTCCTCTTTTTTTCTCCTGAGTCAGAAGCGCCCCCTCAATTCCGGTAAAAGCAATCATAAACAGACAGATCTGTGACTGAAATCCATGGAGCACGCCACACAGTACCACCAGTACCACGGACAGCAGAAACAGAGAGAAGGCACATCCCTGATAATAGGCGTTGCGGTACTCCCGGATTCCCTGCAGCTTATCTTCTGTAATGCCGTACATGGCGTAAACCTGCGCATTCATATGTTCCTGAATTTCCTGATTGTATTTCCGGGCCTCTCTGGTCCGTTCCAGATTATTCTCCACTGACTGGTTCAGCCGGTCCAGTACATCCTGCTCCTGACGGAGCTGCTCAAACAGCGCATCCTCCGCTTCCCGCTGTTTCTGAATCTGACTGTATATCCACTCTGTTTTCTGTATTCTCAGATTTTCCTGCTTCTGTTCCTGTTCTCCCATCTTCTTTCCTCTCTGCGTAAGACCTTGTGGTTAAACTGCCGTGCGGGTTCCTGCGTACTTTAATTTTTTCTTTGTATCTCCGCTTCAGAGAGCTTTCTTCCAGCAGGCGGCTGTATTCCGCTTCCCGTTTCCATTTCTTTTTCCGTTCTGCCTTTACCTGATATAATTCTTCCTCTGTGGGACCGGAAAAACCGTCATCTCCCAGGCCAGACCTGCCGCAGGAAAACGCTCTGTACGTCTGATAAAAAGAAAAACTGCTGTCCGGAATATCTTTTTCCCCGGATTTTTTCATATGAAAGCAGTTCAAAACACTCCGTTCTTTATGTTCTGTTACTTTATATCCAGTCTCCATCTTTCATTCCCCTTCCTGTTTCTGTTTATATCGGCAGAAAACAGAAAAGCATTTTGCTGTTTACCCGTTTTTTTCCAGTTCCTCCCAGGGAATTTCCCGCTCTCTGAAATAATATTTTCTGTCGTGCTCGTTGATTTCCCTCATGACCCGGCAGGGATTTCCCACTGCAATCACATCAGAAGGAATGTCTTTTGTGACTACGCTTCCGGCTCCGATGACTGAATGATCTCCGATGGAAACTCCCGGCATAATCACCGCCCCAGCTCCAATCCAGCAGTTCCTGCCAATGTGAACCGGCATATTATACTGATAAAGCTGTTCCCGAAGTTCCGGCAATATGGGGTGTCCTGCGGTGGCAATGGTAACATTGGGCCCGATCATGGTATAATCCCCAATGTATATGTGTGTGTCATCCACACAGGTTAAATGATAATTCACATAAACCATTTTTCCGAAGTGACAGTGTTTTCCTCCGAAATTTGCATAAAAAGGCGCTTCAATATACACGCCTTCCCCGCAGTCTCCCAACATGTCTCTGAGCATTTCAGCCCGTTTCTCCGATTCTGAGGGCCTGGTCAGGTTGTACTCATACAGTTTATCCTGACAGACCACCTGCTCACTTATAATTTCTTCATCCCCCGGCAAATACAGTTCTCCGGTATGCAGTTTTTCTTTCATCCCGCCCATGGCAGCTACCTCCCAGACAAATTTTCCTGAAATACTTCTCCCCGCCGCAGATTTTCCCTCCTGTCATCCCATACAGCGCATATGCCAGTCCATCTGCAGCAATCCCATACATCACAGCATTCTTTCTGTACTTTCACAACTCACGTTTCCTTAATACTATCATACAAACATTCTCTTTTCAACACCGCCTGTAAATATGGTATTATTAAAGAAATACAAAGAAAGATTCAGAAAGGAAGCATAAAATGAACACAGCTATTACAGAAGAAAAAAACGGATTTTCCATACGGATGGCCAGAGCCGACGATGTTACCAATTATTACGAACAAAATTATTGCCCCCTGGACAGGGAAGTGGCACGTCTGACAGGCTGCAAAGAAAACTTTACGAAAGAAGAAGTGACTTCTTTTTTCCTGAAATCCCTGGAAGAAGACGACAGATATTTCTTTTTAATTATCGCGCCCGACGGAAGGATTATCGGTGAAAGTGTAATCAATGAAATCGACTGGAATCTGCGCAGCGCTAATTTCCGTATCTGCCTTTATCACACGACAGAGCGGGGAAAAGGAATCGGAACCTGGGCTACGGAAGTAACCCGTGACTTTGCATTTGAAAAACTGAAGCTGCATCGTCTGGAGCTGGATGTTTATTCTTTTAATCCAGGAGCAGAAAAAACTTACTTAAAAGCCGGTTTCCGGCGGGAGGGTGTTTTGAGAGATGCTGTTATGGATGGCGTCATGTATGCAGATGACATTCTGATGTCAATTTTAGAAGACGAATGGAGAGCGTTAAAGGAACAGTAACACAAAGCTCCTTTTAGCGGATAAAAATATACAAAGGAAAATGCAACTATATCAGATCTGAGGGGGTATTTGCCATGAATAATAAGCAATTTATCACAGAAATTCAAAAATACTGAGATTTACGCAGCAAAGGATTAAAAAAACAGGCCAACCGTTTTCTATTTGAATTTACCAAAGCGTTTAAAGAAAATATTTCTGAAAAGGAAGCTGATGACATTCTGTTTCAATTTTGTCAGGAATATATCGACGAGATGAAATTCCCCGGCACTCATCTGCCTGGCCGCCATCTGCCCTTTCAGATAACGGAGCTGCTTAACGACTACTTAATTCGAGAATCCGATAAAAATAAGATGCCCCAGATGCGATGGACATTTCAGCTTTTTGGAAAATATTATAATCCCCATGACCCTGAGTGTATGAACAATCCACAGCATATTCTGGAACAGACATACGCACACGCGCAATGGGATCAGCAGACCGTTGACCTTTATTTCAACGAACAGATAAATCATCTGTGGTGGGGACAGCATCACTTTCCAGAAATGCGCATTATCACCAGAGATGCTTTTGAACATATTGTGGGCACCGCCAATAAAATCCTTTCCGAAAAGCCAGTTGCCCATTCCCTCGTGACAGAATTCGAGTATTATGTGAAACTGTATCAAATTTATTTCAGGTGGGAGGAAAATGGTAAATCTGAAGATTTTCATGAACTGTGTAAAAAAGAAGGGCTGAAAACTGAGCGCCAGATATGGCCCTGTGAAATTCCGGGCCGCAAATCACGCCCGGCGGCCTGTTTTCTCTATCTGAAGCACTTAATCGTAATGCCCGGACCGGAATCGAACTATAACGGATATTCTCAGACACGGATAGAAAGGAGGGTTCCGAATACTTCTGACGTATGTACATACACTTTTCTTCCATACAAATACTATCTTTCAATAGCTTTTTGCCGTGGTTCACTATCATATGCCATTGATTTTATGTAATACAAATCTACCCTTTGACATTTAAACTTCTCAGGATTAAAAATTGCATAATTTACTCCCTCTGGATTAAGTGTACTTTTAAATTTAATTCCATCATATCCTAAACTTTTTACAAAATCAGCAATATATTGTGCTGGTAAATAATCTAATTCACTATCTTGTCTTCGCAACGGTTTTGCAATTTCCTGACTCATCTGTTTTAATATTTTTATATTCATTGCAAACCAAACCTTATCAAGATTTCCATTAAACGGACTAATATGATCCAAATTTGACAAATCAACAATTGTTACAGACTTCTTAAGTACAAATTCCCCAACCGAAATATAATCAAAGTCCCTGGCTCTGATTTCATGAAATGTCGTTTCAACATCTCCTGCTAAGTATAAACATACTATTCCAGCCGAATTCGCCCTTCCTGCTGTTACAGACTGCAAAGGTGGAGGACCCATTTCCCTTTTTTCAAATCCCTTTTCATCCGAAATCCTTGCTCTATATAATATTAACTCTCCATCTTCATAACCTGTATGCATACTTTTACTTTCGAATAATTCCTGTAACAATTCTAAATTCACATGATTAGAATGAAATCTATTAATACTTTTTATTGAACTCTTAAATTGTTCCCATGTAAACTCTTTCATTAAGCATTGTTTTCTTAAAAATGATGAATCGCATATTCTGTTTATCCCAACCTGTTGCGTAAATATATCTGAATCTGCTCCATAAGACTCTTTACATACTTCAATAACAATCTTCTGTATTTCGGACGATGTTACAGTAAAGATTGACCAGTCCTCTTTTAATATTTCCGCTAACGGTTTCAAATGCTCTTTCGGGAAATCACCGGGCAACTCACTTAAAGGAGTATATACATCCAGGATATCTGTAAAATCATCCTCTAGATATTCATCTGACTCAGTATCATATACCGCAATGTTTTTTTCTTTTGTAATATCACATATCCCAATACGCTTTTGAGATTCTACCATAGAACAGATTTCTGTATCTCTAAAACAATTTATGCCTATCAGCATTTAAATTTCCCCTTCTAAAAACTTATTCATCAATTCTAAGTGATGCATAATTGAATACTTTTTTACAGTCCCTAATCCTGGATATCTGCCTTCATAATAACAATTAACAAATTCCTGCAGGCCCTTCGTTGTTGGCACTTTCTTTTCTTCTGTCCACTCTACCAGCTTCTTCACCGCTTCACCAAATTTTCTGGCCGGGTCATTGATATCCTGATTTGAATCCGAAACAAAATGATGTACTCTTAATTCATTCCTCTCACCAAAATAAACAATATGAATGGCAACAGCTAATGGCGCAAATCCACTTTCATTATATTCTGCTCCCACAATTGAATAATCTGAAAAACCTCGAAAACCTTCCTTATTAAAAAATTCATGGTCTTCTGAAAAAATTTCATCTTCATTTTCAATATAATCTGCATTTCGCGAAGCCTTCTGAAATCTATCCATAAAAATCACCTTAGATTCCGGTGCTTTTCTTTCAAAACTTCTATCATCCGGAATTAAGGAATACAAAGGCTCTTTTTCACCATACACTTCTAAATAAGCATCCATACAATTTATTCCAGGATTAATAATCATAAAATTATATCTGTTTTCCTTTTTCATTAAAATTTCAGGCGTTGTTTTTTTCATAATATACGCCTTAATTATATTAGGATTTTTAACCTCTTCTAATATCTCCTTAGCATTTTTATCACTTTCCAGCCCTTTTACTTTTATTTCTGAGGCAAAATCACCCACTTCCGGATTCATTACCAAAACAAGGCTATGCTCCTTTTCAGCATATTTTTTTAAAGTCTTAGCTAAAGTAGAAGTTGGTTTTACAGGCTCTATTACAGGTATAACTTTATCTCCAATAAGCTGCCCTTCCAACAGCTCTCTCAAAGCAATCAACTCAAATTGTCTCCCCCTCAAATATGGAAAATACATACTTAACCTCCAAACTGTTTGTTTAAAATATTATCAATTTTTTCACATTCTTCCTGCTTTAACGTATCAAAATACACTAAAAACTTAAGTTCATCCGGCATTCTAATGCTCTGTTCTGCAATCTCAATTTTCATTCTTGTTTTCAATTGCTTCAACATTTCCCGCTGCAATTCAAAGATTTCTATTTTTTTAATGAGCTTAAAACACTCCGTATAATACTCAAACTGTGATACCTGCGGCAAATTCATATTGTGACCTTTTATAATCTCTTCAAACTCTCTTTTCCTCAAAATGCGAAAAATTGTCTCATACTCTAATTTTTCTTTATATTCTTCTGGCTTTCTCATTGTTTTCAAAGCATTTCTTTTCGTTAATACCATTATTCCAACACTATTATCAACTGTATTCTCTATTCTTTCCAAATTTTCTCGATATGTAACTATATATACATTGGTAAAAGCTTTATAATAATCATGTATCTGACCACCTAATCGCTCTAAATTATCCAATTCTGTCTTTATTTCGTATACAATACCTTTTCCATTAATCATCACGAAATCTGCCTTAGAATTTCCAACAGGTAATTCAGTTAATGCAATTGTTTTTCTATAATCATGGTTTTTAAAAAGTAATTTGTTAAGCATTGTATTTTTATAATAATATTCTGTTCGATATTCTTTGTTCATAACAGAATATATTTCACTGATCAATGTTTCATAACTTTTACCTTCCGGATCTTTAATATACCTTCGAACTACATAATTGAACAACCGTTCTTCTTTTCCCAAAAGCAAATCATGTACCATATTTTTAGAAAAAAATCTTTTTAACACTAAATTATTATCCATAATCTGCCTCCCTGCTTCCTTATACATATAATTACAACTTCACATTCCCTGCCTGTATCATACTATATTCTAAACTTCTGTCAATCCAACCAACAAACTCACTGCAGACAAGTTATTATATAATCATACTATCAGGAGGAAAACATATTGAAAAAAGAGATTTTTAAAGACTTGCTGTTTCAAATACTGAATAAAAATAACGCTTTTCCAGAAAGCATTCAATAAAACCATAAAAATAATACATTCACCATTAACGTAGAATGCCCCAATCCCTTTCATTTACAAGGGTTTGAGGCGTTTAATCGTAATGCCGCAGACCGGAATCGAACCGGTACGATGTCGCCACCACAGGATTTTAAGTCCTGCGCGTCTGCCAGTTCCGCCACGCCGGCACAAATGGGACCTACAGGGCTCGAACCTGTGACCCTCTGCTTGTAAGGCAGATGCTC
>OFHA01000198.1_pt1 | contig 54830 bp, 56 predicted proteins | sample 1521891 | NCBI WGS metagenome assembly OFHA01 (sample SAMEA3504089, study PRJEB24116) | mouse gut metagenome | biome: mouse gut; feature: mouse-associated habitat; material: faeces | place: Denmark | collected 2011
TACTACGGCCCATAGCGGACTCTCACCGCCTAGCTAATACCCATGCCGGGCGCACCTAAAAAAAGAGATCGACAATTTGCCGATCTCTTTTTATGTGTTAGGAATTATAAATTAGTCTTTGTCATCTGGGTTATACTTCCCAGCCTTTTGAAGGATTTCCTTTGCCTTTTCAAGGTAGTGGTGTTCTGCACGGAATGCCTTGATCTTGCCACCTTCATCATCGGTAAGAGCTGCTAGCTTTTCATCAAGTTCCTTAAATTCCTTGTTAAGGTCCTTAATAACACCTTCTTCATCTTCCATGTAAACATAGTGATTTTCTGCTGGATCTTTACGACCTTCACCAGCACGTTCTTCAAGCTTTACTGAGTCCTTATCTACTTTCCAAGCATGCTTAAGGATTGACTTAATATCCTTAATTGTTTCGTGTTGAGCAGTACGGTGCTTCTCATTGTCAACACTATCTTCAATCTTTGTTAAGTGTCCTTCAGCATCTGCAATCTTCTTTGCAATACGGTCCAAAGCCTTAAGTTGACGTTTTGCGTAATCAGCCATAAATAATTACCTCCTAATATAATAGCTATAATTCCTAATTCACTTTTATTATATTTTTATAATTTAAATTATACAAATAATACGTCTTAAAATTATAGTTAATTTTATTCTGAGGTAATTTCAGCGCTTAAATAAATAGATGATTGATAGAAATTCTCCTATTCAATCATCTATTTATTAAAACATCGATTTTTCAGTAACACTTCGACTTGCACTTACCGGAATATTAAAATCAGGCAACCCTGGAATATGCAACTCAATTGAACCAACTTGTTGATTCTTCTTTATCGGTGCAGTTAGTTGTTTTTGATTGTCTCCCTGCACTCGTAATGTTGGTTTAGTTGCTTGTAATTTCATATTCTTTGGGAGCCAAACCGTGGTCTTCTTTGTCAACTTAAGATTAGTCTTATTCTTACCATTCTTTACTTTTACGCTGGTGAGCTTGGTTGAAAAATCACTTACTTTTTTGATTTCAACTGGCTGATACTCATCGATCAACTTATTATAAAAGTCTTGCTGCATCTTCGACTGATCATTCCATTCCCCTTTTGTATGCAAGGCAACTAAGATAATCCGTCGTCCTGCAAAAGTTCCTGTCGACACAATACATTTGCCCGCGCGATCAGTATTTCCAGTCTTTAAGCCGTCAATTTCTCCATTCTTAGGAGCAAAACCGTTTTGCGGTAAAAGAGCATTCACATTTGTCATTAAATATTGCTGGTCTTTAGTTACATCAAAGTTAGCAAACTTTTGCTTTGTAATGTCGAGAGTTTCAGGATAATTTTCAACAAGATACTTTGAGATAAGAGCAACATCTTTAGCAGATAATAAGTTCTCGGCGTCTTTATCTACGTCCTTAAGTTTATGCTTTCCTAAGTCCCCGTTAGGTAGCCCAATCATATTGTAGATTTTTATATCTGTAACCCCTGCTTTTTTCGCAAAAGCTACCATCTTTTTATTAAAGGCTGCTGTACTGCCCGCGTCAGCTAATGCTAGTGCTTCTGTACTTCCATCAGCCGATACAAGCATCATCGAATCAACTAACTGACGGACAGTGTATTCTTCTCCATTCACTAATGGAACGTTGGAAAAGTGCCAGTCATCCGCCATTTTGGCAACTGCTGGTGTAATCCTAATCTTTTGATCCCATTTTAAATGATGGTTTCGAATGTCTTGCAAAATTACTCCTAAAGTTAAGATTTTAATTACAGATGCAATTGGGTAGCGTTTAGTTGCATTTTTTTGGTATAGAACCTGGCCACTTTCTGCATCAATCGCATAAGCTGCTCGTGCATCCATCTGAAAAGCCGTAGTATCAGCATGAACTTTGGCGAACATCCCCAAGCCATTTAAACAGATACTAATTATTGCCGTCATTAATAATAATTTGGCAAAAAAAGATTTAACTTTTTTCATTATAACAATTTCTCTCCTTTACACATCTAACTATCATATCCTATTCTGTCTAAAAAAGGTGTAACGATTTGGTAACAATTCAAATGAAATCCTTATTTTTCATTAAATTAAGAAGTTGCACCTTTTAACTTTCAAAAATTATCTGTATTATTAATAAGTATGCTAATTTTAATCAGAAAGGGTCGGTTAAAAAATGCAAAGATCGCAACGTCATCGTCGTAAACCGCGCAGGCTTATCTTAATTATTATTGCTATTCTGCTTATTATTATGGGTGTTCGGCACTTCAGCTCGACAAGTGCCCGCCTAAAATCCGCATGGAATAAGATCATTTTCACTTCCAATAATAATGTCAGCATTGCGGTATATTCACCAAAGACCCACCAAATTTATACTTCTAGTAATGCACCCCAGCATAAGTTTCGAACTGCTAGTACAGTAAAAGTTAGTATTTTAGCAGGGATTCTTGCCAAACAGCAAAGTCCCCTTACAAGCCATCAAAAATCACTTGCCACTAAAATGATTGAGCAAAGCGACAATGATTCCACTAGTGAATTATTTGAAGATTACTTAGGCGGCAAAAATGGTCTCCAACAAACTTTTGAAAAATTTGGCATGACCCAATCACGGGCTAATAGCAGTTGGGGGTTAACTGTTACTACCCCGAAAGATCAAGTGAAACTCTTGAATAACATTTTCTATAAATCTAAGGTTTTATCTGACGAAGAAAGAAGCGAAATTCGTGATTTAATGGGTAATGTTGAAAATGACCAAGCCTGGGGGATCTCAGCAAGTAGCGATAATTTCGCATTAAAAAATGGTTGGCTAAATTACGGCAAAGATGAATGGATCGTCAATAGTATTGGTTATGTAAAAAATAGTAACGGAACAGACTACACGATTGCGGTTTATACGGATAAAAATCAATCAATGGCAGCGGGACAACAAGTAATTGAACAACTTGCCCGTGTAACAAAGCCAATATTGGACTAAAATGAAACGATAAACAAAATAGGGGCTGGAAGAAAACTTCAAATTTTCTTCCAGCCCCATTTTTATAGGTAGTTTATTGAGAGAGATAAAGCGTTTTGGAAAGGAATACTACCTATTTTATTTCGAGAGAGATTACTAATTAATTTGATGTCTATTTTTGTTCCATCACTTTTTCGCCATTAGCTGTAATAGTGAAAGTCTTGTTAGCAGCATCAGCATCAAGAACAGCCACATTCTTGCCATCCTTATCTTTCCGCGTAACCTTGATAGTTGTTTCAGTTGGTGTTTCTACTTCAATTGAACCATCAAGATCAAAGGCTGCAAACTTATTCCGCCATGCAAGTAAGTCTAAAAGGTTCTTAACTACTGGACGTTGAACTTCTTGTGCAACTTCTTCTTTAGTGTAGTAGTGACGGTTAATGTTACGACCTTCCTTAGTCTTTTCAAGCAATTCAAGGTCATTTGAACCAGCAAGTAATCCAACATAGTAAACCATTGGAATACCAGGTGCAAATACTTGGAATGCACGAGAAAGCAAGTAAGCTTTGTCATCGTCACCTAATGCAGAGTAGTAAGTAGAGTTAATTTGGTAAATATCCAAGTTGTTGTATTCAGCACTTGAGTATTTCCGCTTAACGTTCGCACCAACCTTGTATAATTCGTTGGATGCATATTCGATTTCATCATCAGTTAAGATATCCTTAGCATCAACAACCCCAATACCATCATGAGTATCAAGAGTAGTAAATTGCTTCATTGGTGACATCTTTAACCACTTAGCAAGGCGGTTAGTCTTACCAGAGTAAAGAGTATAAAGAGTAGTCATTGGTAAGGTAAAGTCATAGATGAAGAAGTCATGTTGTGAAATCTTTTGTGGAATGGTGTAGTGTTCGTGAATTTCAGGAAGGATGATGGCCTTGTATGGAGCCAAAATATCTTGAACTTCATTTAAGAGATCCCAGATTTCAGGTTCAACGAAGAAATCATTAGTACCAACCTTCTTAATAGCGTAAGCAAAGGCATCAAGACGAATCATATCTGCACCGTGCTTAACCATGTCAATTAATGTTTCCTTGAAGAATTCGTTAGCTACCTTACTCTTAACATTAATATCAATTTGTTCTTCACCGAAAGTGTTCCATAAGTTTTCAGTAGTACCATCATCAAAAGTAATTTCTTGCTTAGGAGCCTTATCCTTCCGCTTGTAAATTAAATCAACATCTTCTTGAGTTGGACGGTCCTTACCAGCTTTTTCCCAGAATTTTTCCCAACGAATAAAGAAGTCGTTGTACTTAGAATCATCGTGCTTCTTCTTGAAGTCTTGGTACATTTCAGACTTCTTGGAAATATGGTTAATCATGAAGTCAAACATTAAGTAGTAGTCTTCACCTAATGCTTCAACATCATCCCAGTTACCAAAAGCAGAATCAACAACATCGTAACGGTATGGTGCGAAACCACGGTCACCAGTTGATGGGAAGAATGGAAGTAAGTGAACACCGCCGATTGCATCACCGATATAGTTCTTTAATACTTCATGAGTTTCTTTAATATTTTTACCCATTGAGTCAGAGTAAGTAATTAACATTGCTTCATTTTTGATTGGCATAATGATATCCTCCAATAATTTTAAATTTAGTTAGCTTGTTTAGAATGACGAGTTGCAAAGAAAATAATCAAGGCAATAACTATTAGCATTACCCCGTAGATTGGGAATGGTGCGGCAAGATCAAGGCCACTCATTGGGCGACCGACTAACCGATTCATCCATTCAGCAATTGTTGGTGAGAAGAAAGCTCCAAAGTTAAAACCAATCAGTACCATTGAAGTTACTAATGGTTGACGCTTAGCAGGAGCTAAATCCGGCAACAAGTTAAAAATCAACGGAGAAACTAATTGTAATGGGAAGCCGATTAAAAGCAAACCAATTACTAACATTGCAAAGTTGCCGTTTGCGAAGGCAAATAAGAAGTTTGAAATGGCCATTAATCCGAGACCAAGGTAAACAGTGTTAAAACCTAACACTTTATTAATTGATCCATAGAATAAACCACCAAGCGTTGCCCCAATTAACATTAAGGAAAGGAACATTGATGAACCAGTATAGCTACTTCCCTTAATTGCAACTGCTAAGCCAGGGAAACGATTTTCCATTCCAACATAATCTACAACTAAGAGGAAGGCAAAGAGAACAAGGAGATAAACTACTGGACTAATCTTTTTAATTGGTTCTTCCGCTTCAGTTAATTCTTCAGCAAGATCATCTTCGGCAACGTTATTATCCTGTGCTTTGCTATCGTCAGGAACACGAACGGCAAAGAAGAAGAGAACAACAAAGGCAAGAAGGTAGACGGCAAATGATGCATGCCAACCTGCATAGCTAAGAATTAACCCAGCAATTGCCAGGGTACAAGCTTGACCGATTTGTTCAGCCGCAGCACGCCAACCAAGCATTTGAGCTCGAGTTGTACCTTCATACCAAACTGAAATCATCGAAATTGCTTGAGAATTGTATAAACCAAACCCTGCTCCTAAAACTAACCGCGAAATTAAAATTGCAGTGTAGTCATTCGCAAACATAGGAACAATTCCGGCAAGGCCAACAATTGTAACCCCGGCCATAATAATCTTCTTATCAGAAATATTGAACCATTGTTGAAGTAATGGTGAAAGGACAACAAAAATCATTACAGCAAATGATGGAGTCGTAACTAAATATTCTGACTGTGTCTGTGAGATTCCGAGTGCCGCCTTTAATTGCGGTAAAGAACCTTGAATGGCATAAGCACTCGTAACCATGAATGAAACTGACAGGAATGCCAATTTGGTAACAAGAGAATTTTTGTTATTCATAATTAGTAGGTACTCTTTCTATAGATATTTGACAAACGTTTATCATTTATGTACATCAATAATATACAATGAACTTTTTAAAATGTCAAACGTTTAACAAAGATTTATTGCAAAAAATTGTAATCAATTACATTGTTATTATAACGCGCTTTAAATGAAAATAGATGAAAACGGATGAGAACGCTATTTTAGCTCTTTTTTGAACGATTTGTGAACAACTATACATTATATTTTTATAATTTTTTTATTAAAAAAGAGTAAAGCAATGACTAATTCATCGTTTTACTCTTTCCAATTTAATATTTACTTAATCCACACAAAGCTTCTTGATTGCCTGAGCATAGATTTCCATTGCTTTATACATGTCTGGCAATGGCCACTGTTCATTAACTTGATGCATATAGTCGGGGGTTGTTGGTAACATTCCCCCAAAGGCAACACAATTATTCATCGTTCGGGCAAATGTTGCTCCACCAGAAATTTGCGGTTCAGCATCAACATCCCCAGTTTGTTCTTTATAAACTTCCATTAAAGTTTGCACTAATTTACTATCTTTGGGAACGTACAATGGTGCCAAATAATCAAAATGAACATACTTCAAATCGTAGGCTGCTACCTGCTTACTTAGTTTTGCTAGTAAATTATCGCGATCAACCGTTACGGGAATTCGCAAATCAATCTGCATTCTTGTTTCATTTTCATTAATCTCAAGACTAGAAATATTGAAAGTTAATTGTCCAGACTCATCGCGAACATCACCAAGAACATTACTTCCCGTTGCATCTTCTTTAAATAATTTACCAATAAAATCTAGTGGCTTAAAATCAAAAACATCATCAAGCGCAATCGCTAACCGTAAAACAGCATTCGTTCCTTCTGGTGCCATCATCGCATGAACAGACTTGCCAATAACAGTAATTGAATTACCGTCACTTGTATATTCAAAGCCATGCTTATCTAAAGCGGCTTTCACTTCATCCTGCTTTGGACCATCGTACACTGCACTATCAGGGACCGCATTAAACGCATTCTTCAAATTAAGCTTTAGTTGATCTGTTCCTGGACCAACGAGATAAGATTGTTGCAACCCCTTTTCAGCATAAATTAATGGAAATTCAGCATCAGGAGAAATTCCACTATCAATTGGCGGTTCCTTTTTATTATATTCAGCAATTCCACGCCATAGAATTTCTTCATCAGTTCCATAAATAAAACGAATTCGTTGATTGAAGTGATAACCTTGATCCATCAATGCTTTAACAGCATACAAAGCGGCAATTCCTGGACCTTTATCATCTTGTGACCCTCGTCCATAAACTGCATCATTGATTACTGTGCCTTTAAATGGATTATGTTTCCATTTGCCTAAATCGCCGGCAGGAACCGTGTCAAGATGACAAATTACACCAAAAATTTTGTCCCCACTACCAACTTCCGCATAGCCATAATACCCGTCTGGATCTTCATAGGTCTTAAAGCCTAATTCATCACAAATCTTCATCATCTCATCGAGGGCGTTACGAATTCCTTTACCAAATGGTGCCCCTTCTTCTGCTGATTGATTATATGATGGAACAGAAATTAGTCGTTCTAAAGTTTTAACCGCAGCTTTTTGTTCATCTTCTGTAATAATTTTATCCATTCAAATCCCCTCCTAGAGCAAGGCAGCAATTCCTAAGAACAAGCAAGTAGCAATAAAGAGATAGATCATTAATTTCAGCATCCACTTCCACCAAATACCGACATTAATATGCGCAATTGCTAATGCTCCCATAACAACTCCTGAAGTTGGGGTAATAAGGTTAACCCATCCTGAAGCTGCTTGATAAGCGGTAATAACAAGGCTCCCTGAAACATGTGCAAAATGCCCCATTGGCCCGATAATTCCCATCGTTGCCGCAGCTAACCCAGACGTTGATGGAATTAGGAATGACATTGGAATATAGAAAATGTAAGTCAAAATAATAAAGATCGTTTGTGATAATCCATGAAGGCCCAATTCTCCCCAGTGAAGAACTGTTCCGGTGATCATCCCATTATTCATTATTACTTGAATTCCCCGTGCAACTGCCACAATAATTGCAACGCTCAAGAAATCTCCCATTCCTGACATGAAAGCATCAATAAATTCGCTTTCCTTCATATGGTAAACAGCCATAATCAAGACCGACATAAAGAGGAAGAGCATGGTAATTTCATTGAAGTACCATGTTCCAAGGGGTGCCATATCATGCCCTAATAAATCGCCTAGGAATGGAATATTAACCAACCACTTTGTAAATTTATCAAAAAATGTCCAATGGCTATTAAGGTTTGACCATGGAATTAATCCTAGAATCATCACAACAAAAGTAATTCCGAATAGCCAAATAACTGTCTTTTGACGGCCGGTCATCTTATGGTCGTCATTAGGATCAGCCTTGACTAAAAAGTGCTTTTCATCTTCTGCTCGTTGATTGTAAACCAATGATTTAGTTGGATCTTTTTCAATTACCGATGCATAGTGGTAAACATAAATAATACTAATCGTTATCGTAATAATTAAAAGTATTACCCGGGAAACTAAACCATCACCAGGAGAAATATTTAACGTTTGCGAAGCTACTCCTGTGGCAAAGGGGTTAACAGTTGATGCTAAACAACCAACTTGGCTTCCCACTAAAGCAATCGCAACCGCTACAATTGAATCAAAGCCAACGCCCATCATCACGGGAATCAAGAGAGGATAGAATGCAATCGTTTCTTCCCCCATTCCATATGTTGATCCGCCAAGAGCAAACAGAAGCATTAAAATTGGAATCAATTGTTTTTCTCGCCCCTTATACCGGCGAACGATTGAACCGATCCCTTCGTTTAATGCATTTGTCTTATTGACTACTCCCAAGAATCCACCAATAACAAGAATAAATAGTGATACTGAGATGGCTCCATCCGTCTTTTTATCACCGACCATCCCGATAACAGGTGCCATAAAGACATCCCAAATTCCCTGGGGTTTATTTGTCACCGCCTTATATGTGCCAGAAATAATATTCCCAGCTTTATCCGTTTCATATGTCCCTGCTGGTATAATCCACGTTAAAATTGCAATTAAAATAATAATTAAGAATAAAATTGTAAACGCAGAGGGCATATGAAAATGATGTTTTTTCTTCGTTTGTGTTTCCTGCACAATAACCGCCTCTTTTGTAAAATTAGTATCAATTTTATTTTAATTCAGTTTGAAAGCGGCTTCAACTTAATCTAAGAATTATCCTTAAAGAATGCTATAATTGCCTTGTAATAATTTTAAGGAGGCTGAAGCTAATGGTAATGAATCCCAGTAAAGCTCAAGACGTTTGGAAAGACGCCGGTGAACATGTCCAATTTACTGTATTAGAATTAAAACGTGAAAATCAGGCAAAGGAACAAGAAGCAGTTCAAGAATTTGTTGAACGGTTCCAAGCAATTACTCGATCATTGCGAATTCGAGATAACAAGGGTAATCTTAAAGTTTCTTTAGGCTTTAGCAACGACGCCTGGGACTATCTTTTCCCAAATGCCCCTAAACCTAAAGAATTAGAAACTTACCAAACATTAACCGGTCCAAAATACAAAATGCCTGCCGCAAAAGGAGATATTTTCCTCCATATTCGAGCAAACGATGAGGCTGCAGTTTACGAATTCATGGCTCAAGTAATGCTCTTCATTAGAGATATTACTAATGTTGTTGATGAAACAAAGGGCTTCCGCTATTTTGAAGGCCGGGCTATTATCGGCTTTATTGATGGAACTGAAAATCCAGAACCTCAAGATGCTGCTGAGTATGCCATTATTGGTGATGAGGATCCTACGTTTGAAAATGGTTCTTATGCCTTTGCACAAAAATGGCGGCATAACATGGACATTTGGAATAAGCTAACTACTGAAACACAAGAAAAAGCTGTCGGCCGCAAGAAGTTTTCTGACTTAGAATTAAGCGAAAAAGAAAAGTTTAAGAATGCTCATAATGTCGCTTCCCAAGCGGAAATCGATGGTGTGGAACAGAAGATTGTGCGCATGAATGTTCCATATTCAGACCCTGCCGCTGATAATACCGGAACTTTCTTTATCGGTTATTCACGGCATTGGACTGTAACTAAAAAGATGCTCGAAAATATGCTTGAGCAAAACGATTACCTCCTAACTTTCTCTGATATTTTAGGTGGTCAACTCTTCTTTATTCCTTCGCGTCCAATGTTGGATCAAATTGCTGAAGGCGAATTAAATTAGTTGGTTGACAACTCGAAAGCAAATTGCTACATTATTAGCAGTAAATTTTAGGAGGGATTATCCATTGAAATTTTAATTCTACACAATTTAATGTATTTGGAACTGTGGATTCACGCAGAAAGGTACTACGGGTAGAATTATTTTTCAATGATTGATCAATAAGTGAGAACTAATGGGCCAATACCATTAGTTTAAAAGTCTACCTGTAGTGGTAGGCTTTTTTTCGTTACCTTTTCTGCGAGTAACGAAAGGGTGATTTTTTAATGGAACCAATCACGATAAATAATTTAACTTTTGCTTATCCGGGACAAGAACCGCTTTTTAATCATTGCGATCTTAATATTACCAACGATTGGAAACTAGGTCTTCTTGGACGAAATGGTCGTGGCAAAACCACACTACTCAAAATCTTGCAAAAACAACTTTCCTTTCAAGGAAGTATTCAAACCAATCTTAAATTTAACTATTATCCATTAGTAATTCGTGAACCGGATGATTACACATTGAACGTCCTTATGAGAAGTGGCTATCAAGGTGAACAATGGCAAATCGAACGAGAATTAAATTTGATGGCAACCCCTACTGAATTACTATGGCAGCCCTTCAGTAGTCTTAGCGGTGGCGAACAGACGCGTGTGATGCTAGCAACCCTTTTTGCTCAAGATGGATTTTTCCCCCTGCTTGACGAACCTACTAATCACCTTGATCAGAATGGTCGAAAACAAATTGCTCAATATCTAAAAGCGAAAAAAAACGGCTTCATTATTACTAGTCATGACCGAGATTTTCTCGATAAAGTCATTGACCATTCATTAGTGATTGAACAACACCAGCTTGTTTTAACCCGTGGCAATTACAGTGATTATTTCGTTCATAAGGAGCAACGAGATTCTACGGCCATCAAGAAAAACGAAAATTTATTAAAAGATATTCATCATTTAAAGCAAACACGGCAGGCAAAATCGCAATGGGCTCAACAAGCAGAAAATGAAAAGAAGAATAATTCGCATGCGGATAAAGGCTTTATTGGTGCCAAAGCTGCAAAAATGATGAAAAAAGCAACCATAATGAAAGGACGCTTAGACACCGCAATCGAGGAACGAAAAGGACTTTTAAAAGAGATTGAAAATGTTGTTCCGCTAACAATTAATGTCCTCCCCACTAATCATCAACCATTGTTAAGCATTAATGATCTAACGTTATCGTATCCAACTAAACAACTCTGTTCTAATATCACTACAACCATTGAAAAAAATGACCAGGTCCTGCTCTGTGGTAATAATGGTACTGGAAAATCTAGTATTATTAATGCAATCATCGGGACATTCAGTGGTAAACAAAGCGGAGAGATACTTTTTAGCAGTGCCCTTAAAATCAGCACAGTGCGTCAAGATTATTCTGATAATCATGGAAGTTTACGTAGTTTTGCATCATCTTCTAAAATTAACTACGATCAATTTCTTAACCTTCTTCGTAAATTAGGAATGGAACGTGCTACTTTTGATGTTCCGATTGAAGAAATGAGTATGGGACAACAAAAGAAGGTTGAATTAGCACGATCATTAGCTGAGCCTGCCCACCTTTATTTATGGGATGAACCGCTAAATTATCTTGATACCTATAATCAGCAACAACTAATTCAGTTAATTCAAGAAAAGCGACCACCAATGCTAATTGTTGAACATGATCAAAATTTCATTAAGCAAATTGCCACAAAGAAAATTGAAATTTAATATTTCCTGGGAAATAATCAACTTTACCAACTTAATGTTAAAAAGGAGCTTCACGCGACAAAATAATAGTCGTTTGAAGCTCCATAATTTTTAGCTAAATTAAATTCAAGTCAGTTAACCACTCAAGAAATAGTGGGAACCACTTCCCCATATGATTATCTACCCGATCATTATTAACAATACCAGTATATTCGTTAGCTAACGCGATTCCATGTCCTCCAGTGCCAAACTCATGTAATTCATATGGAACATTATTCTTAATTAACGCATCTGCATATACTTGGAGGTGATCAACAAAGGGAGTTAGTTCATCTTTTGCCGATCCCCACATAAAGGTTGGTGGTGTTTGCGGATTTACCAATTTCGCTACATTCTCTGTTGTAACCCCCATGCGTTCATCAATCAAGGGTTGAATAACAGGATATCCTAATGCGGCAAATCTAGCGTGTGTTAGTTTTTCATTACTATATGCAGCGGCAATTTGGCCTCCTGCAGAAAAGCCAATAATTCCCAACCGATCAGCATCAACATCTAATTCATTTGCATGGTTAACAATATATTCAAATGCTTGGTGAACCGCTATTTTGGCTTCTTCATAATTCTTATGCTCAACTACCGGATATCGTACAACAAATGTTTGCCATGCATGGGTTGCAAACATTAATGCCACCCGCTCAGAATCTCGTTCCATAATCTGGTTATAACTGCCTCCTGGCAAGATAACAAGACCGGGCAAAGCTTTATCAGTATGACTATGATAAATATCTAGAGACGAATATGGTTGATCTAAGTTAACACTTTTAATTTCCATTTTCTCACCTCATTTTGATTTTTAAATGTTGAAATTACAAAGAATAGTATAACCTTAATCTGAGATAAACGATACAATTAAACAATTTGTTATTAATTTCTAAATTCCCTCTTGTTTATCACGACACATTTGTTAAAGTGGTAAGGTATCAATTATTATTTGGGGGTTAGAAAATCTAATGAGTATTATGAAGACTAGGTCATTCTGGATTGCTGCCATTATGACCTTAATTTGTTCTGTTGCTGGGGTACTTTTAGCAAAACTACCTTATGTCAACTTGATTGGAGCATTGGTTATTGCTTTATTATTAGGTATTGCCATGCAGTTGACTCCTGCTAGCTTGCGTAATGAAGCTCAAGGCGGCATCGGATTTATTTCTAACAAATTTTTACGGCTTGGTATTATTCTTCTTGGTTTCCGCTTAAACCTAGAAAAACTTGCGGCCGCTGGTGTTAAAACTATTTTAGTTGCGGCTATTGGAGTTACCGGAACGATTGTCCTTACTTATTGGCTTAGTCGAAAGTTTGGCGCAGAAGATGAATTAGCTATCCTTTCTGCTTGCGGCTGTGGTATTTGTGGTGCGGCTGCCGTAATGGGGGTTTCACCACAAATTGAAACTGACAACGAGGAGCGCAAACGAGAAAATGAAGTATTAGCTGTTGCTGTTGTTTGTGTAATGGGGACAGTCTTTACTTTAGTTGAAATTGGAATTAAACCATTACTCGGACTTACTGATCCACAGTTTGGAATTGTTGCCGGTGGTTCATTACACGAAATTGCTCATGCCGTTGCAGCCGGGGGAGCTTTTGGTGAAGCAAGTTTAGATAACGCCCTTATTATGAAACTTTCACGGGTTCTTCTCTTAGCGCCAGTCGCTTTAATTGTTGGTTACTGGTATCAACACCGCCTTATAGTTGAAAGTGAAGAAGAACACACTAAAGAACCAAAGAAATTACCAATTCCTTGGTTCCTCGGTGGTTTTATTTTAACTAGTGTGTTAGGAACCTTTCTTCCATTCTCACCAGCCTTTCTTGATGCACTTGTTCAAGCAGCCTATATCTTTTTAGGAATGGCAATGGCTGCATTAGGTGTTTCAGTAAACTTTAAGGTTATTTTTAAACGCGGAGGAGCCGTTTTTGGCGCGGCTGCGATTAGCTCAACCTGTTTATTGGTATTTATGATTATTATGAGTAAAATATTCTTCTAATTATTAAAAGCGTTAAATTGAGGATTTATTTTAAAAGGGCATATCGCCTTTCCTTCAATTTAACGCTTTTTATTTATATTCTTCTATTTAACTCTCTTTCCCAGCTGGTAAGCTTCTTCAACGTGTTTAGCCAATTTTTGATTATTCCAAGAATCAGCCGCAAGCACTTCTCCTACTTTATCCCAACGCATATATCCAAGCAATTGCTTAAAATATAAGTTAAGTGAAGCAAAGGCATCTTCTTGACCATAACCACTCACTAAAGTAATAGCTTTCTTTCCGCCGTGAAGTTCATGGTTATAGTTGTAGAAACGATCAATCACTGCTTTTAGCGCTGCATTGATCCCGTAATAATATAGCGAACTAACCAAGACTACCATGTCTGCCGCTAACAGCTTAGGCATTACTTCATTAGTAATAACATCATTCGGTTCAATCGCAACTTCTTGTCCGGGATGATTGTCTTCCAATTTAATCATCGAAAATTCATCAGTCCGGCGTCCAGCATCAAAGCGATAAACTTCATTTCCTGCTTCAGTAGCGCCCTTAACAAAGGCATCTGCTAATTGCTCAGAAGTTCCTGGATGATGGGGACTTCCTGTTAATACAACAATCTTCATCATGATCCCGCCCTTTCTTACTTAATTATAGTGATAGTTCGACTAAATTAGAAATAGAAACATTGAATATTAATAGATAGCTAAAATGAATTAACGATGCTAACTAAAGATTTTTAACCAATTTAGCTTAGTACGCTCTCGTTTTTGTTCTTCTTTAATGTATGAACGATCCGTAATGAAATGAAAGATATTCATGCCTATTCCTCATAAATATGTTCACTGAGGTAACGTTCGCTTGAATCAGGAAATACCGTGACTAAATTAGCCCCGTGTGGCAATTCTTTAGCAACTTCTAAACTTGCCGCAAGCGCAGCCCCACTAGAGCTACCAATAAAGAGGCCGAGATTTTTAGCAACCCAGCGAACATAATAGAATGCATCCTCATCACTGATTGTTTTTACCCCGGTATAATCTAAGTCCTTGAAAAACGGTGGAATAAACTCCACTCCAATTCCTTCTGTACGGTGACGATGGGCTGGGCCACCATTTAAAATCGATCCGGCTGGTTCAACAATATAGCCTTTCAATTCTGGGTAAGCATCTTGGAGCGCCTTTTGAATCCCCGCAAAAGTGCCACCACTTCCTGCCCCTGCTACAAAAGCCGCCAGCGGTTTATTAGCAAGATCAGCTAAAATTTCTGGTCCCAAGGTGTGTTGATAAACATCAGGATTCGCTGGATTCTGAAATTGTAAAGGCACATAAGCATCCCCGATTTCAGCAGCTAATTCTTTTGCAGCCGCAATTGCTCCTTTGATCCCTTCTTCACTTGGAGTATTAATCACTTCAGCTCCCAATGCACGCATTAACGTTTGCTTTTCAAAGCTAAACTTTTCTGGTACCACTAATTTAACTGGTAAATGGTATTTTAGTGCTGCTAAAGCGACTCCAATCCCTGTATTTCCGGCAGTTGGCTCGATGATTGTCGTTGTATCTGTTATTTTTCCTTCTTCCATTCCTCGCTGGATTAGCGCCATTCCCAAACGATCCTTGATACTGCCACCTGGGTTAAACATTTCGAGCTTAGCATAAATATTAACGTCATTCGGAGTCTTCATCGGCAAGTGCATCAAGGGGGTGTGACCAATCAAATCATAAGTATTTTCAACTAACATAATAGTTCCTTCTTCCTCAGAGTATAAAAAAAGGCGCAAACTCAAGAAATAATCTTGGATTTGCGCCTTATGTGTTATCAACTTGATAGTAATTCAATTAAAAATGAGTATACCAAAAAGTGAGTCGCATAAGACGCGATTCACAACAACAAATATTTGCGTTAACAAAATAATTGTTTTCCATTGGTAATTTCCTCGTATTTCAAATTACAGTAATAATAACTAGTTAAAAGTAAGTTGTCAAGAAAATTTATATGGACAGGTGTAAAATAAAAAAGAATTATTTTATAAAGCAGGAGCGATACCTATGAAAAAGAATGGACTACTATTAGTCAATCTCGGTTCACCCGATACACCAACAACTCCCGACGTTAAACGTTATTTGAAAGAATTTCTCAGTGATCGGAATGTTATTGAAATGCCCCCAGCATTATGGCAGCCACTCCTTCGTGGGATTATTCTTCCAACTCGGTCATGGCGATCAGCGACTTTTTATCGTAATTGCTGGACAAAAGATGGGTCTCCATTGATTGTCTACACAGAACGGTTGGTTGCTAAGGTTCAGGAATTAATGCCGGAGTGGGTTGTCAAAATGGCAATGACCTATGGCAAGCCTAAAATTAGCGACACAATTACCGAAATGAAAAAGGAATGTCAAAATATTACAGTTTTGCCGCTCTTCCCTTTTTTTACTAAAAGTACAACTCAAACGGTTATTGACAAGGTAAAGGATGCTGATCCAGAAGCGAAAATAATTGATCGTTTCTCGGCCGAAGAAGATTATTTAGACTTATTGGCTAAGCAAATCCAAACGGCATGGGATAGAGGAAAATATGACAAATTACTCATTTCGTATCATGGAATTCCGACTGCCATGGTTAATCACGGTGATCCTTATCGCGATGAAACAGAAGCGGCCACCGCGGAACTAATTAAACGTCTTGACATTCCTGAAAAGCAAATTAAGATGGCTTACCAATCTAAGTTTGGCCCAATGCCATGGTTAAAACCTTACCTCCGGAACACGCTACTTAATGAGGCACAACTTGGACATCGTGATGTGTTAGTCGTCGCTCCATCATTTGTGGCGGACTGTTTAGAAACATTAGAAGAAGATCAAGTGCAAAACTATCAGGTCTTTCGTGAAAATGGCGGAAATAACCTTGTAATGGTGCCGTCACTCAATGACTCACCAGAATTTGCTCAGTTTATTACTGATCTTGTGCAACGAAAGGGATAAAAATGGAACGAAAAAGTTTAGACGAAATCAATGGAAGTGTTGATGTTCCAAGTGTCTATCAAAGTGCATTTTGGCAAAAGTTTCTCGCCTATAGTGGTCCGGGTGCTTTAGTCGCCGTTGGTTATATGGACCCAGGAAACTGGTTAACATCTCTTGCCGGTGGTAGCCAATACCGTTACCAACTATTAGTGGTCCTTTTTACCGCCATTTTAATCGCTATGTATATGCAGTCTTTATCAATCAAACTCGGCGTTACCACCCGAACCGACCTCGCTCAGGCGATTGCGCGGCGTTTACCTACTCCCCTGCGAATTGCCTTGTGGTTACTCAACGAAATCGCCATGATGGCAACGGACTTAACCGGAGTAGTAGGAACTGCCGTTGCCTTAAATATGCTATTCAAACTACCATTGCTTGTCGGGGTGCTGTTAACAATTGCGGACGTTTTAGTAGTCCTTTTCTTCCTCCACTTTGGGATTCGCCGAATTGAATTTATCGTTTTAACTGCCATTCTGGTTGTCGGGGCCATCTTTGCGATTGAAGTTTGTCGGGCCCACCCTGAATTTTCCGCAATCATGGACGGTTTTGTTCCCCGTTCATCGATTTTTACTAATCACAGTGAGTTGCTAATTAGTTTAGGGATTGTCGGGGCCACAATTATGCCCCATAATATTTATCTTCATTCCTCCCTGGCGCAAAGTCGACGCTACGATGAACATGATCCAAAGCAAGTCAAAGAAACGCTCCGTTTTGCTAACTGGGATTCATTAATTCACCTTTTTGCGGCTTTCATCGTCAACGCCCTTCTGCTTATCCTTGGTGGCACCCTCTTCTTTCATGCAGCAAGTCTCGGTAGTCTCGAGGATGTCTTTTTCGGACTAAAGAATCCCCAAATCGTTGGTAGCCTCGCTAGTCCATTAATGAGTTGGCTCTTTGCCTTCGCTCTACTGGTAACTGGTTTAATTTCTTCAATCACTAGTACCTTGGCTGGCCAAATTGTCATGGAAGGATTTATCAATATTCGCCTTCCACTCTGGAAAAGGCGTCTCCTTACTCGAGCTGTAACCCTTGTGCCAATCCTAATTATCGGCTTCATGATTAATTTCAACGAAGAGCAATTTGAGCAACTCATCATTTATGCGCAAATCGTCCTTAGTATTGCCCTACCATTTACGCTCTATCCCCTTGTTGCTTTGACGGGCAATAAGAAACTGATGGGACCACACGTTAATTCACCATGGCAAACCGTCCTTGGCTATGTTTTAGCTAGTTTGGTCACGGGGTTGAACTTGCTGGTGCTAGTATAATTTTTTCAGCTTTTTTATATTATTTTCAGTGTTCTTATTTTTCCTTGTTTTATTCAGTGTTTTTTCTTTATTTTCAGTAATTAGAAATGCTATATTCATAAACAAAATTATTACAAAGGAAAAAGAAATATGTTAAGTGTATTTATTTTAGAGGACGATCCAGTTCAATTACAACAAATGAAAAATGATGTTGACAAAATTGGTACTGATTTAGGTATCAAAATCGAAAGCAAAACATTTAGTAATATTAGTGATCTTAAAAATACTCTTCCGCAGCCAAGTCGTTCGAATATTTTCATTCTAGATTTAGATTTCAATAATAAAAATCAAACAGAGTCTGGCTCTACCCCCCCCCCTCGAAATTCAGCCTTATAAATTCTACAAATAATTATGGGCTTGAAGTCAGTAAATTTATTCGTGCCCATGATCTACTTGCCTCATTAATTTTCATTACAGCTCATGATGAATTTTTATTTTTGTATCACACATATAAATATCGAGTTAGCGCTCTTGACTTTATCGCTAAAAACTATAGCGATATTCATGATGAGTTACAAAAAGATATCCAACAAGTTCAAAAATACCTCCAAATAAATAATACTGAAAAGCCTTTTACCTATAAGGACTATTCCAACACTATCAATATTAATTTTATGAATATCAATTATTTTGAATCAAATTCAATCAATTCACATTCATCAATCTTAAATACCGTTAATAATCAACAGCTAAAACTAAACTATAACCTTCGTGATATTGAAAAACTAGATAATCGTTTTTTTCGCGCCCATCGAAGTTATCTTGTTAATGTAAAACAAATAGACCATGTTGATCTTCGAAAGCGACTTATTCATTTTCACAATGGAGACCGTTGCTCAGTCAGTAAATTACACTTACGAGCTCTTTTAAAATTAATTAGTTAATTTTATATAAAATGTTTTTATAATAAAAAGCCCCTCGAATTTTACTTCCGAAGAGCACTGATTTTAATTATTCAAATACTTATTCTTAATTTGTTGGAACTCTTCATCAGTAAGGGCTCCAGCTTTTTTCAATTCAAATGCTTTTTCAATGGTTAAGCCACTGTCAGACTCATTATTGTTTGCCGTCGTAGCAGAAGAGGTTGAAGTAGTAGGGGTCACCTCGCCATTTGGAATTGATGAGTAGGCAATCAAAGTAAAAATACCGCCAACTATGGAGGTAATAAGAGTTAAAATCCCCCAAAAGAGTAATGTTCCCTTATTCTCAATAAATTCTTGATCACTGTATTTTCCAAATGCTGATAACTTTACCGCCGCTATGATTGAAATAATACAAAGAATAATTGAGAAACCAAATGTTTCCGGAATAAAAATTACATCCGCTACTGCTCCAATAATTACAAAAATATAACCAATTTTCTGAAAGTTCCGTGCACTACTAAGATCCATTTTCTTTTCCTCCTAATGTTTTTTACTGTGCTTTCTTAAAGGTAACCGTTCCAGTAATGTTGTCCGCATCATCCCCAATTTGTTTCAACGTTCCAACATAACTATCACCAGAGCGATGAAGATCATTAATCTGAACATTAAAATCTTCACCAAGTGGTAATTTAAGCGTATTATCTTCTAAAGTGTAATTAACACCGCCGTTTTTATCTTTAGCAGCCTGCTTAGCACTAGTAACACTATCACCAGCGTAAGCCTTTCCTTGGTGCTTATCTAAATAAACAACCTCACTTTTAGTTGTTGTCTCTGTATGAGTGCCTGTAAAGAATCCTTGTGAAGTAGTTTTAATACTAAGCGTCATATGATACGGCTTATTAACCAATGCATGATCTGGTTGTAGTTGAATCATATGGACAGCTATTCCTAATGCAATAACAATTACTAAGGCAATTCCGCCAAAGATTCCCGCTTTTTTCGGATCTTTGTTGATTTGTTCTTGAAGCTTATCCATATTTACCTTATTTTTGAGGTCAGCTAACTTGTCCTTACTGACATTAGCTTTTTTATTGCCCTTTTTACTTACAGCCGGAGTAACTGGAGCAACTTTTTCTTTTTTAGGTTGAGATTGTGCTGATATTGGAGATACAGCTGGCTTTTTCTTTTCGACTTGTTGCAGTTTAGGGGTTGGTTCTTCTGTAACTATTGGCTTTTCTTCCTGCGATTCAGCTACTTGAAAGCCACACTTTTCGCAGAACCGATCGCCAGGTTGAAGCTTATTCCCGCAATTCGGACAAAATTTCATTATTTCATTCTCCTCGTTTTATCTTATTGGTTAATTGTGACCTTATCTTGTAATTTCTTGACAGCGAAAGCATAGTGATGGTCATTAATCGATTCGATCATATCTGCTTTAGGAAGACTCTTGACCGGTTGATAGGTACTATCGGGATCATAGTCACTCGGTAAAGAATAAATATTGATCGTATCATCTTTATCAATGGTGTAGACTAGCTTCCGATCACCCGAGTTGCCATCATCAGAAATAACATAGGCCATCCCTTGTCCCGTAGCTGATAGACTATTCAAAAGATCATCATCGGTGGATAAGTCAACTTTTAGGTCATCACTGTTAGTCATTGATTTCCAACCGTCAATGTCATTTTTAGCGGCAAAATAAGTAACCGCTGCAGCACTTTCCTTAGGTCCAATGTCGTTTGATAGCTTGACCTCCTCAACAGAATCATCTGATGAAGAAGATTCCGACTTTTGGGTTGAATGCTGCGATGCTTGACGGTGAGAAGTACTATTACTACTACTTTTTGCACTTTGGCTAGCTTGTGTCTGACTAGAATTTTGATTCCAGTAGTAATATCCACCGCCAGCAGCAGCTAAGACTACCAATAAACTGATAACTAGAATGCCAGTCTTACCTTTTCGCTTTTTCTTTACTGGTTTAGCTTGTTCCCTGCTAACTTTTGGTGTACTAATTGATTGATTATTATTTCGTAACGCAAAATTATAACCACAATGCGGACAAAACTTAGCAGTTGCAGATACCTTTTTTCCACACTTTGGACAAAATTTTTCCATACAATTATTCCTCCATTTAACAAATAAATATCTTACGAGGCGGAGGTTATCCCTGTAAACGACTTTTCAGGAAACTGTTATTAATTTCAGTAAATTTTTGTTTATCGATTACTTTACTTATTTTCTTTTCAATTATTTCCTGAACCTGATTATCATTCACTGAAAAAGTATTTATTTTTCAATCGATTAGCCTATATTATATTTTGTGAAATATTTTATAAAGGGGATTATTACTATGAAGAAAAATATTCGCCATATTCTCTATACCAGTATGGCATTAGGGGTAACACTTACTACTGCTGTAATGTTAGAGGGTTCAGCAAACGCAGATACAACTACAGAACCTAATCAGGCACAACAAACTGTTCAAACTGCGCAACTAACCACTGCTCCAGTAAATACAGCTACAAATGATAATCAACAATCAACTAATACTGATGTGCTTGATCAAGCAGAAGCACAAAAGCAAGCGCAATTTCAACAACGCTATGACACTCTTCATGAAGAAGTGCGAAAAGCAAATCAAGCCGCTACTGGAATGCCCTTTGTTTCAACAAATCAGCCTGGCTACTTCACCGAAAAGCCAACTAAACAATTTTCACCAGCTTTAGCGCAAAAACTATACGAGGCAAATGATGCGCGAAACGCTGTAATTACCAAAGACACTAATAGTCTATTAAATACTAAAACAGACAACTTTGACCATGCACTCAGCATGATTAGTAATTTCTCATATCAAGATGTTGCTAATTTTACTTATTTACCCAATAAAGAATATGATTTACCAGTACGCACCAATGTAAAATCTGTCCCTCAAGATGATCAATTTTACATTGATTGGCTTGATCATGAAGTTAAATTACTACAGGGTGAACCTGAAACTTATCAGGTACCAGCTGAGTACACTAATCTAATTAAAAGATTAAATTATATTGCAGATAATTATGGTGGCGATGATGCGCTCTTAGATGGTACTACAGAAGTTTCTCACCTTTATGGTTTACCGGGTTTTAACGAATGGGATTTTAATACAAATCACATGGTTCATTTACTCCCTTATCCAGGAAATTCGGAATACGATGTTAAATTCTATACTCCTTATTTAACTGCCTTAATAAATACGTGGGAAGAACAACGTAGTCAACTCCAAAAAGAATATGCTGCTAAGAACGGTCAAGCGAAAACTGATCAACCGGAAACACCTCAACAAACACCCGTTGAAAATACTAATCAACAGCCAGAACAAAAGGCCTCAGCAGCAACTGATGAGACAACTGGTTCTCCTGTAGTTACTCAGCCACAAACCGTTGCTAACTCGCAAAAGACTGTTCAAACTGCCTTACCCGTTAAAGCAGCCGTATCAAACGAAAAGCCGGCTCAACAAACAGAACCGATGACCGTTAAGACAGTTACGACAACACCAATAGCTGTTTCAACAAATACTTCATCGCTTCCACAAACCGGGAATGACAATAAAGCAATGATTGCTTCAATCGGTCTTGGCTTATCAACTCTTGCAATGATGTTTGGCTTTGCTCGTAAGCGGCAATACTAATTATTTATGGGGAGAAAAATTAGTATGAAAAAACTTTTAACAATAGGCGCAACCCTTCTTGCCGGACTAACATTGGCAGCATGTAGCAGTTCGTCTTCATCACAAAGTAGCAATAGTTTTTCAGAGAGTAGCACTTCAAATAATGCTAAACAAGCAAGTAGTCAACAGAAGAAGCCATTAGTATCAAAAAAGGTTTCCGGAAATGATAACAGTTCAAGCAGTAAATCAACAAAAGCGGCTAACGTATCTGATCCGAAAATCATCGGTTTACTCGCTTATCAAGATGTATTCGGTAAAGGTTCAATTACTGATTTATACTTTGGTAACAATAGTGGCGATAATAATAACGGTAACAACGGCCAATACCTTATTGGTGCTGGTTCAACAGTTGGGACTATTTCTTTCAGTATCAATGGTGATACAGTTACTATTTATAAAATGGACGGATCTGGCACTACGGATGCTGAAGCTCAATACACATCATATGACGTTTCATTAAAGGAACTAGAAGATAAATATTACAACACAACCACAGACCAGCAAAACATACAAAAGGCTGCGCAAAGTCTTAAAGATGCCAATAATTCTTCCGATGATAGCGATCAGAACAGTTCCAGTGATGATGATTCATCAGATCAAACAAATGATGACGACGATAATAATTCAGCAGATCAACCTAGTGACGATCAAAGCGTTGATACTAATGATGATGTGGATGAATAACTTATTTTCAGTTATCAGTGTTTAAAAAAGCAATCAAATATTGTAAGATAATAATAAATTTTGTTGTAATTTTTGATGCAATAAAAGACTGGGCACTATTTACTTTTGGGAGAGTAATTTGATATAAAAAACTTTTATCTTTGGTGTGACGCTTTTATCAATCTCATTTTACAACTGAATTAAAGAAGCAGGGCTGAACGGCATTTATGTTCAAACCCTGCTTCTTTATTTTAGTTTCGTCGCGCAATCATCACGCGCTGTCCACCTATTTGTTTAACTTTAATGTCTTTAAACCGATAATATTCCAGTAGTTGACGATAGCGTTGTACAGTAGTAGCAGTAATCACGATAGTTCCCTTAAAAGCGAGAACCCTTATCGCCTCTTGCAAAACACGTCCTTGCGTAATTGCCGGTTTCACCTGCTGTAAATTACTAATCAGAACATAGTCAAACTGATGATCAGTGAAAGGCAAATTAGTGTTATCAGTCAATTCTACTTTCGCGCGATCAGCTACTGCCTCTTCTTTAATCAGTTCTTTCACTTGCTGTGCTTGCTTTTCATTTTTAACTATCCCTATAATTTTGCCGGGAGCAGTCAATTGCTTGGCAAGGTTAATAAACGTTTTTCCGTTGCCAATGCTCATATCAAGGATTTGAACATCCCCGCGTATCGATAAATCAGTACTTATCTTTTTCCAGACCTGTTGCCTTTGCCAGATCAACCATCCAATAATTCCAACAACTATAACAACTACGATCCCAATAACGACTATCAATTCTCTTCACCCATTATTTAACTAAGAATATCGTTTAGCTTCCGAATATCCTTTAACTGCCCGACAACTGTGATTTTATCGTGCGGTTGAATAACATCATTAGCTTGCGGCATTTGATTAACTTCATCATCCTTACTAACAATGATAATCACATTGACATTATAACGATTACGAAAATCCAGTTCGTCTAAGGTCTTATTAAAGAACTTTGGATTATTAATATTTACTTCCGCCAATGTTATTTCCTTACTCAAGGTGACATAATCGACGACGCTTGGATTTAGTTGTTGAAAAATAAGTCGCTTAGCTAAATCATGCTCTGGACGAACAACCATATCAGCACCAATTCGTTCCAAAACGCGCGCATGATTAACATTTTCAGCCCGACAGATTACATCTGGTGCCCCGAGTTCTTTAGCGATTAGCGTGGCCATGATACTTGCTTCAACATTTTTTCCGATTGAAATATACACATGATCAAAACTACCGATATCAAGGTCACGCAGAGCATCCTCATCTTGCGCATCCGCAATTACCGCCCGCATAACTGACCCCGCAAATTCATTTACCACTTCTTCACTAGAATCAATCGCCAATACTTCTTGGCCTGCTTGAACTAAAGCTTCACATATTGAGGCCCCAAATTGTCCAATTCCAATAACAGCATAACTTTCTTTTTTAGCCAATTAACACACTCTCCTCTGGATAACGATAATTCTTCCCTGCTGTACTTGCATTTAGGATTGAGAACATTACAGTATAAATCCCGACCCGGCCAACAAACATCAAAAACATAATAATCAGTTGCCCTAACAGGTTAAGGTTAGTTGTAATCCCTAATGAAATCCCCGTAGTACCAAAAGCTGCCACCGCCTCAAAAGTAACATACGCTAACGAATCATGTTCTGGCAAATCCTGTGTTTCAGCAAGGATTAAAATTGATACAAGCAAGATAAACAAAGCAACAAATAATAATGTCAATGCTCGATAAATATTTTCCTGGGTAAAACGGCGATGAGCAAAAGTCGTATCCCGTTGACCACGTAGGGTTGCAAAACTCTGAATCGTCAATAGACCGATTGTTGTTGTTTTAACCCCACCAGCAGTTGACCCTGGCGTTCCTCCGATAAACATCAAAATAACAGTAAACGCGAGGCCGGCAGCGCTTAAATCAGTATAAGGAAAAGTAATTAAACCAGCAGTTCGTGGCGTGATTGCCATAAAAATAGTATTAAGAATCCGGTTGGAAAAACTTAATTTATCACTTAATTGTGCTAAGTTCTTCTCGGTAATAAAGTAAACAACCACGGAAACAATAAAGAGGACTGCTCCAGTACGTAACGCTAACTGAGTATGCAAGGATAGTCGGTGATATTTAGGATAATTGAGGATATCTTTCCATACTAAAAATCCTAATGAACCGGCAACAATCAAAACAGCGAGTACGCATAGCATATAAGGGTCATTAGCATAATTTGCCATACTATTATCAAACAAGTCAAAGCCGGCATTACAAAAGGCTGAGATTGAGTGAAAAATGCTAAACCATATTCCCTTGCCAAGTCCGTAACGCGGATAAAAGTCAAAAAATAAAAATATTCCACCCGCTAATTGGATAAGTAATGAAAGCCGAATGATAAGGTAAACCACGTTCAGTTGAGATAAGTGGTCAAGATTAAGTGCTTCTTGGGTTAGCAATCGTGTCGACATCCTCATTCGCTGCCGCACCAAAAGTGACATCATAACTGCGAATGTCATAAACCCCAATCCACCTACTTCCATCAAGATTGCAATTACAATCTGACCAAATAATGTCCAATGATGAGCTGTACTAACAAGAGTTAATCCAGTTACGCAGGTTGCACTCGTTGAAGTGAAGAAAGCAGTCATAAAATTTGTCGTTTTTCCTGGTCGTGTCGCAAACGGCAAAGAAAGCAAGATTGTTCCCATAAAAATCACAATCAAGAACCCAAATGTTAGGATTTTGGGAAATGTATATTTATGTTTATTTATTTCAATCACTTTTATCCTTCCTCATATTAATATTACTCAACTAATTATAAGCGTTTTTGTTAAATTCTAAACCATTATTTTATTTCCCGGGAAATCATCTCAAGAAAGCGCTACAATATAACTGTAGATTACCCGATTGCTTTTCCTGAAAGGAGATCCTTTTATGTACTATTCAAACGGAAATTATGAAGCATTTGCTCGTCCCCGTAAGCCGGCGGGAGTGGATAGAAAACATGCTTACATTGTTGGCGCCGGTTTAGCAGGTCTTTCTGCGGCTGTTTTCCTAATTCGTGACGCCCAAATGCCAGGCGAAAACATCCATATTTTTGAAGAGTTACCAATCGCTGGTGGTTCCTTAGATGGTCAAGATCGCCCCGATGTTGGCTTTGTCACTCGTGGTGGCCGTGAGATGGAAAACCACTTTGAATGTATGTGGGATATGTATCGTTCAATTCCATCCTTGGAAATCCCTGGTGCATCTTATCTTGACGAATATTATTGGCTAGATAAGGATGATCCAAATAGTTCAAATTGTCGTCTAACTTATAAACGGGGCAATGAGGTTCCGACTGACGGCAAATACCTTCTCGGTAAGTCAACTAAGGAATTAATGAAACTGATCCTTACACCTGAAGACCAGCTCGGCGACTTAACGATTGGTGATTACTTCTCTGAGGACTTCTTCAAGAGTAACTTCTGGATTTATTGGTCAACCATGTTTGCTTTTGAGAAGTGGCATTCGTTAGCAGAAATGCGGCGGTACGCAATGCGATTTATCCACCACATTGACGGTTTGCCTGACTTTACTGCTCTTAAATTCAATAAGTACAACCAGTATGAATCAATGACCAAACCATTGCTTGCATACCTTAAAGATCATGGTGTTAAGTTTGAATACGATACACAGGTCCAAAATGTCCTAGTTGATACCAAGAATGGTGAAAAGCACGCTAAAAAGATTATTCTTAAGCAAGGCGGCGAAGATAAAACCATCAACTTAACTGACGATGATCTGGTATTTGTTACTAATGGTTCAATCACGGAAAGTTCAAATTATGGGAGTCATCACCGGGTAGCACAACCAACTCGAGCTCTTGGCGGCAGCTGGAAATTATGGGAAAATCTTGCTAAACAATCGCCAGCATTCGGTCACCCGGATGTCTTTTGTAAAAACATTCCTAACCGCAGTTGGTTCATTTCTGCAACTGCGACCGTTAAGAATCCACAAATTGAACCGTACATTGAACGACTAACTAAGCGTGACCTTCATGATGGAAAGGTAAACACTGGTGGAATTATCACCGTCACTGATTCTAATTGGATGATGAGTTGGACTATCCACCGGCAACCTCATTTTAAGAGTCAAAAGCCAAATGAAACCATCGTGTGGATCTATGGCCTCTATTCTGATACAGAAGGTAATTATATCAAGAAACGAATTGTTGACTGTACTGGGGAAGAAATTACTAAAGAATGGCTCTACCATCTCGGTGTTCCAGAAGCTTTAATTGACGATTTAGCAAAAGAAGAGTCGGTTAATACTGTCCCTGTTTATATGCCATTCGTTACTAGCTACTTCATGCCGCGAGTAAAAGGTGATCGTCCTGATGTTGTTCCTAAGGGGTCAGCTAACTTGGCCTTCATTGGTAACTTTGCCGAATCGCCAACTCGGGATACCGTCTTTACAACTGAATATTCAGTCCGGACGGCGATGGAAGCTGTTTATAGTCTCCTCAACGTTGATCGCGGGGTACCAGAAGTCTTTAATTCGATCTATGATATTCGCGAATTGATGCGGGCAATGTACTATATGAACGATAAAAAGCCGCTTGAAGAAATGGATCTTCCAATTCCAAAGATTGTTGAGAAACCACTGCTCAAGAAAATCAAGAAGAACTGGATTGGCGAATTAATGGAAGAACAACATTTACTTTAAAAAACTAAGGGAGTGAGGCATTAGGTATCACTACTTTTGTCCCACTCCCTTCAATTTAATATAAAGGAGTCTTTTTTATGACCAACGAAACGATTAAGCACCAATTAAACCATCGTACAATTCGGGCCTTTAAGCCCACAACTCTTTCAACAGAACAATTGAATACTCTTTACTCTGTTGCTAGTCATACGCCAACTAGTATGTTTATGCAGCAGATGTCAATTATGCACATTACTGATCCAGATAAACGGGCCGCAATCAGAGAAATTAGTAAGCAACCGTATGTCGGCGCAAACGGTGACCTGTTCATTTTGTTAGTTGACCTTTATCGTAACCAACAAATACGACAGCAAAAGGGCAAGGATGATGGCCGTTTACATACCGCTGATATTTTCTTCCAAGGCCTTGATGATGCAATCATGGCTGCCCAAAACATAATTGTTGCTGCCGAGAGTATGGGCCTCGGCGTCGTTCCCCTTGGTTCAATCAAAAATGATCCGCAAAAAATCATCGAAGTCCTTAATCTTCCTAAAATGACCTTCCCAGTTTTAGGCTTACAAATCGGTGTACCTAATCAAGAACCTCAACTAAAGCCCCGTCTTCCATTAAAATTTATCGCATTTGATAATGACTATCTAAAAGAGATCAAGCTCAGTGACTTAAGCGATTATGATCAAGAGGTTACTACCTACTATGACCTTCGCGATGCTAACCGACGAATCGATTCCTTCACCAACCAGATTGCGGGGGCCAAACTCGATCGTCACTATACCAAGCGCGATGAAATTATGAAGGTGTTACATCAACAAGGCCTTTGCACTGATGAAGGAATTGATTAGTTCATCCCCTCGAGAGCAGCTAATGTCGTTAAGGTCGCATCATAGTAATTCTTCTCTGTTAAGGGTTTACTGAAAATGTGTTTCTGACTAGCAAACAGATTATCATACCCTTCATTACGATTGCAGCTGACCGCATAAAAAATCGGCGCACTGAAACTATTTGATTGATACTTAACCAACCGGTGACCGTTTAATGAATATCCAGCCGTAATATAATATTGTTCACTAAAGAACCTCATCATTTTATTTAAGACTTTCTGGGCTCGTGGATCATTGCTTTTCGCCAGCATCATTGGAACCCGGCAAGCATTCGCACTATAGTCTCCATCATATTTTCCAGCAACCGTATTCGGCCCCACTGGCTTGATACTCCCTGGCCGAGCCCAGGCAAAGTCAGGTACTAGTCCTGTTTGGTGCTGTTTACTTAATGCAGTCAGCCGGTCAAGCATATTATTTTTGATCATCTGCCACCTTGAATCGTGAGTACAATCGTATAAATGATCAAAAACTGTCGGCATTACATCTGAAGTTCGCAATAAATAATAAAACTTAGAATCCTTTGTAACCCAATCACCCACTGTTAACATGTGCGTGGTTGGGTTATATTCATATTTCAAGATATCAGCGGCAATCTGTTGCTCTAGCTGATGATAATAAGGTGCTTTTTGTGGCCAAACTTTTGCAGCCCGGTGAAGCGCCGCAGCAATGTAAAGATCACCATCAGTCGCACTATTACGATCATCGACCCATTGACTTTCTTTATTATAAGACTGACGCCAGGACATTAAGTAAGTTAGCTGGTCATGGTGTTTACCAACATAATCGCGATGTGCAAGGTAATAGTTAAGCAACTTATCAAAGTCATTTTCACTTGCCCAGCCCTTTTCAGCAGCGCGAGATACTACTTGCAGCCCGTAGCCTTGTCCTTCCGATAATGCAACAGGATGTTTTTGATCGTTGCTGGTATTAACAAATGTTTGCTTATTATTTTTACGGACTAAATACGCTGCCTGCCACCGCCGATAAGCTTCGTATTGAATATGTTCAGGATTCTTTATTCTTACAAACGCGAGCGTTGCAATATAAATAACCGCAACAACGAGCGTAAGAAGCCAAATATATACTGGACGTTTCATAACTAATCCCCTTATTAGTCAGCAAATCGCTTAGTCTTTACCCATTTTGTCCCGTCACGCCGTAATAGTCGATCAAGCGCAACGGAGATTACCGCATGAATCGAAACAATTATAAATAATTGCGAATAGGTAAAGTATGAAGCAAGCGCTAACCAGATTTGCTTATTCGTCGCTTGCCCAAATTGCGTAGCTGCTGCTGTTGTGATTTGTAAAATATACAAGATTATCATTAATAACCAATTAAAAAGCAAAAGTTGGGCGATTAGGATGTTGCTTTCCCCGAATGTAAAGGGAATCATTACCTGTGGATTGAAAAGATGAACAATCCAAAAGCCTACATTCGCTAAAAAGATCGCATCAGAAAGGACGATTGCCGCATTAAACCAGAAAAAAGTACAGGAATAATAAAAGGTTTCTAATTTTACTCGCCAATTGCTCCTTCTAAAGAGGTACTTGAAATTTTTAAGGACAACTTGGTAGTTTCCCTTTGCCCACCGTAAACGCTGATAGTAATAATCATGCAGATGTTCTGGTTCCTGTTGAAAAGCTTCCGAATTATAAGCTAACGCGATTAGTTTGCCACTTTGCATAATCTTAAATGAAATATCAGTATCTTCTGTTAAGGCTCCATTTGCCCAGCCCCCGATTGAACGGACATATTTACTTTGAATGATAAAGTTAGTTCCTGGAATCCGACCAATCTTAAATAAATGCCAAATTGCACAGTGCTGGATCCGTTGGGTAACAACAATTTCTTGATTAATGCACTTCGTTAAAAAGTTTTGTTCGGCATTGCGTGTCTTATTCCGGCCAAATGCCGCAACGTACCGTGTTGGATTTTCGAGGATTTTTCGTACTAAGAAATAAAGAGCGTTTTTTTCGGGCATTGCATCGGCATCGTAAACACCAATATATTCACCATGAGCCATTTTAAGGGCATCGTTTAAGACACCAGCCTTCCCTCCGCTACCATGACGTTCTATTACCTTTGCTTTTCTTTCCTCATATTTTGGAAGCTGTAACACTGTTCGGGCCCGTTGAGCAGTTTGATCATTGCAATTATCTGCAAAGATTAATAATTCGATCTTATCTGCTGGATAGTTTAATTCAAGGATCGCTTGGGTCGTCTGAGCAATAACTACTTCTTCGTTATGAGCTGGAACGACAATCGTAATTACTGGATATCGTTTCAATGGGACAATATCTACAATTTTTCTACTATGTTCAAGCCAAAAGTGAACAGCCCCACCTAATGTAATAGATGACATTAATAGCGAACTCCAAATTGAGATCAGGGTCACAATCATTACAAACTCGATCATTGCTTTTTCCTTTCCCTTTTTACATTTAGTGTTGTCTGTTCAACGCGAAAATAAATCACCCATTGAAGAACAGCAAATATTAATGCCTGAACAAAAAAGATCAGGGTAATCACAAGCGCCAACCAAAAGAAAATCCTTACCATTATCTCTGAACCCCTCTTAGATACTCAACGACAAGGTCTGTTTCCATATCTCTTTCAATATGACGCATTACACTTTCCAGATTCTTAAATGAAGTCGCATTGATATCATCAACTTTCAAATGTCCCCATTTAAATTGAGGTTTTGAATTATTAATTTGTAATTCATCAAATCCTGCACGCGTGCTTTGATTCTGATAAGCAAATGTAATATCTGGTAAATGATATGACAAAATTAAAAAAGTACCATCTCCTAAATAGTACAAGGCTTCAGATGGTAATCGTCGTCGTTTTAAGACTTTCGCAATTTGTTGAAGCGCATAGTTGTAATCATTATGATGAAATTGCCGCACTTGGTGATTATGGACCCAGTGAATCGCTGTAACATCAATCCATAAATCAGCAATTTGTTCTTTAATAATGAATTGAAGTTCCTTTTCATAAATCTTATTAGCATTATATGCCGTCTGAAGTTTTACTATTTGATTATAGTGGGTCGCATAGCTTTCTATCTCTGCTCGATTTCGGTCAATCCAGCCCCACTCACCAATAATGTAACGGCTGAAATAAACCAAACTTGCGGTAATTGGAAAGGCAAACAGTAGCATTATTTTGATCGAATTATCCATTACCACATAACCTAGCAATAAAATGGCACTACCAATAGTTGTTAGGCCGATCGCTAGCCAAGTTAAAACGATATTCGGCACCAAACTCCCCATCGCTAAGCCTAAAATGATCATAATCATCATCGCTGTTGTAATAAAATGTGAGTATTGGGATGCCCACCACATCATTAACACAATTGCAGTCAATATTACACAAAGCGCAATAAGCCCCGATTCTACAACATGTCGCCGAATCATAAGAATATTCTCCCCTTCTTCTTATAAATTAGCAGCTAATATCTTAGCACACCTTTTTTAGCATTTCACTAGTTTAAAAGCTTGATAAATAAGGGATTACGTTTTATTTGTGAAAACAATTATCATTTTATAACAGGTCAATTTACCTGCAAAAAATCACTTTTTTCCATATTTAAATTTATAGACATTCATATTAGGTATGTTTTATTTTTGTACGTTGATAAGCAAAAGCACAATAATTAAGGCAAACAAAAAAAGCCTGATTTAACTGTGCAGGAAAAATCAGGCTTTTAACTTAGTAAACTCATCGATGAAACATAATGTTGTTGATGTTAATTGGATAAAGGGATGCTTTGTTTCAATGAAGAGTCTTTTATCTAACTTAAATAAACAAGTGGATTTCTTGTTTGTAAGTATTATATCACATCTGTTGTGAAAATGTTAACTAGGATTTAGGATGATTAAATATTTTTCGCAACAATCTCTTATTTATCTACTGTTTATCTTATTTGCCAGCAGTGATTATCATCACAATATCACATTATTTCTAATTAAATTTAGAAATAATAAATTACCTTGTCTGTCTCTGATTAAAATTCTCCTCGGTATTTTATAGATAATATCATTGCTTTTATCTAATAATTTCCATTATATCTAGTTCATTATATTATAATTTAGAAAAATAAATATTTTTATGCAATTGGTGTTGAAAAAAAAAAAAAAAAAGGCTAATATAAGGGTGATAAATAAATTTTGATAAATTTGTTTAAAAGAAATGAATTTATTATTCCTGATCACACCCCATACGGTCAGCGGCGATGATTTTATAGCTATTTATAAGCTATTGTTTCATTGAACTTTATTTATCAAACTTTATAGAAAGGAGCAGCAGTTCTTACTTTGTTAGCTAAGTTTAGCGGTATCATTTGAGTTATTTAATTTACTTTATAGCTACTTTTCTTCCTTTATCAAAACGATTAAAGCGCTTAGAATCTTATCACTAATACTTTTAACCTAGTAATTCTCTTTTAGCGTTTCTCATTATTCTTAGAAGCGCTGTTGTTTGATCCAAAAATAGAATATTCATTAATACACAGTTACAAAGCAATCTCTAAATTTAAGCTTTCTAATCAAAAAGCAACCTCACTGTCATCCCTTGACCTTGAGATTGCTTTTTAATTTAATTACTGATTTCCAGTTAATTTTCGCCGGACTAACGTTGGATCAGCCTTTCCTGGATTTAATTCGACCAGTTTTCCCGACCCACTATAAATAATCCATTCGGCTAAATTAACAATATGGTCGCCAGCGCGTTCTAAATTCCGAAGAACAGCTAAATAACTTTCATAGGCTTTTACATCTTCGCCACCTTTAACCAGTGCTTTCATGATTTCTTTTTGTAATTTCACATAAAGTAAATCAACTTTTAAGTCCTCGTTGGCAACCTCATAGGCAACCTGCTCATCAGTATAAACATAAGCATCAAGGATTCGTTCAAGCATCTTGCGAACAATCATCATCATCTGTTCAATTGGCTGTTCGATGTCTTCATGATGTTCAAATTTGCTTAAGGTAATCGCAGCACGGGCAATATGGGTGGAATAGTCCCCTAATCTTTCGATATCAGTACTAGCTTTTAAGATACTGATAATTTTCCGAAAGTCGGTTGCAACTGGGTTTTGCAATGCCATTAGCTTCAACGCCTGTTTTTCCAAATGAATTTCTTCATCATTAATCTTTGTATCAGTTGTTAAAACCTTATCCGCTAAGTCCGCATCATGATCCGTAAATGCCTTTGTTGCTTGATAAATCTGCTCACTAGCGTCAATCCCCATTTCCATGAAGTGGCTCCGCAGCCGTTTTAATTCATCATCAAAAATTGCTCCCATGTTTTCACTCCTAACCAAATTTTCCGCTAAGGTAATCCGCTGTTTGTTGTTGTTGAGGATTCATAAAAATATCTGCCGTCTGGTTAAATTCAATTAATTTTCCTTGGTGCATAAAAGCTGTCCAGTCTGCTGAACGTGATGCTTGCTGCATATTATGAGTAACCATAATAATTGTAAATTTCTCTTTTAATTGTACAAGAGTATCTTCAATTTGCGAAGTCGAAACCGGATCGAGGGCACTTGTTGGTTCATCCATCAAAATAATTTCTGGTTGGACTGCTAGTGTCCGCGCAATACAAAGTCGTTGTTGCTGTCCACCTGATAAGGCGAGGGCACTTTCTTTTAAGTGATCTTTGACTTCTTCCCATAAAGCGGCCTGGCGCAAACTTTCTTCTACGCGTTGATCAAGAATTTGCCGGTCCTTTACTCCGGCAAGCCGTAATCCATAAATAACATTCTCATAGATTGATAAAGGGAAAGGTGTCGGTTGTTGAAAGACCATTCCAATTTGTTGACGAATCCGGTAAACATTAACTTTAGGCTGGTTAATATTCAAGTCATGAAAATTAATTTCACCTTTGACCGTTGCTAAGTCATCGTTCATCCGGTTAAGACTTCGTAATAACGTTGACTTTCCTGAACCAGAAGCCCCAATCATCGCCGTAATCTTGTTGGCCGGAAATTTCATTGAAACGTCATGAACGACATGTTTGTCACCGTATAATACTTGTAAATTTTTCACTTCAAGAGCAACTGAATTTTCCATTCTTTTATCCTCACTTTGCAAGTCGTCGCTTGATTAAATAACCAATATATCTAGCTAATAGGTTAAAGATTAAAATCGTTAGAATCAAAACCGCTACTGAACCATTTGAAACAGCACGGGCATCTGGAACCAGCCCTTCACTATTAACTTTCCAGATATGGACGGCTAAAGTTTCGGCTGGTCGTAATGGATTTAAGAAACTGGTAGGACTAAATGGGTTCCAATCGGTATAGCTAATTGCTGGTGAACTCTGCCCAGCCGTGTAGATCAAGGCAGCAGCTTCCCCAAAGATGCGGCCAGCACTTAGGATCGCTCCGGTAATAATTCCCGGTAAAGCAGCCGGTAAAACAATTTTAGTTGTTACGCGCCACTTTGACATTCCTAATCCCAATCCGGCCTGACGTTGAAGATAAGGAACTTGGCGAAGGGCGTCTTCACATGCCCGCGTTAAAATTGGCAGGTTCAAAATCGTTAATGCTAGTGCCCCAGCAAGCAAAGAGAAATCCAATCCCCATTGCAAGACAAAGACTAAGTAACCAAATAGGCCCACTACCACTGATGGCAATGAACTTAAAACTTCAATTGCCAACCGTAATAAGTTTGTCCATCGATTATCTGGGGCATATTCACTTAAGTAAATAGCAGCACATAATGCTAAAGGAATTGAAACGATTAATGTTAAAACAACTAGGTAAAGAGAATTAAACAATTGATCGCGAATCCCCCCACCACTTCTAAACGATTCCGCGCTTGAAGTTAAGAAATGCCAAGAAATATGAGGAATACCCGATAGTAATAAATACGCTAATAAGGCAAATAAAACTAACCCCACTAAACCGGTTAAAGTTAAAATAATCACGGTTGCTAACCGATCTACTTTTTCTGGACGCATTATTTTACCCCTTTCCGGCTAACGAGCCGCATTAACAGATTGAAGGCCAAGGACATTACCAACAGAATTAAAGCTAAGGACCAGAGTGCATTGTTTGAAATCGTCCCCATGACTGTATTTCCAATTCCAGTAGTCAAAACACTAGTTAAGGTTGCCGCCGAATGCATCAATCCCGTTGGCATTACCGTCGTGTTTCCAATTACCATTTGAACGGCTAAGGCTTCACCAAATGCCCGCGCCATCCCAAATACCATTGCGGTTAAAATCCCGCTTTTGGCACTCGGAATAATCACCCGCGAAATCGTTTGCCAGCGAGTTGCTCCTAGTCCCGCAGAAGCATTGCGATATTGTTTTGGGACCGCCCTAAAACTATCAATTGTCATTGAGGTCATCGTTGGTAAAATCATCAAAAATAATACACAGGTAGCAGCGAGAATCCCAAAGCCAGTGCCGCCGAAAAAGCGCCGTAAGAAGGGAACGATTACTGTTAACCCAACATATCCATATACGACGGATGGAATTCCGACTAATAATTCAATGGTCGGTTGGAGAAACTTATATGCGGTTGATGGCAAAATCTCTGTGATTGCAATGGAAACTACTAAGGCAAGCGGTAAAGCAATTATTCCTGACAAAAGAGTAACGCTAAAAGAAGTAGCGATCATCGGCAACGCCCCGAATACGTGATCACTTGGCCGCCATTTAATCCCACTTAGAAATTCCCACAATGAATAGTGATTACCAGTAAAGAGGGCGATTCCTTTCCAAGTTAAAAAGATTAAAATCGTTGCTACTAATCCCCCAATTAAAGTAATTGCAAGATAGCTAATTACTTTTCCCGAGGCTTCCTGCTTACTTTCCACAGAGGGCTGTGTCAAACGTTGTCGTAAGTCTTCCATCGTATTATTTCCTTTCAGTCGTATTATTTCCTTTCAGTTACTTTCCCAGTTGGTGTTTTTTCAACTTTCATATCATGAATACTAATATAATGCGCTTCTGTTACGAGTGTCTTTTGAACTTTCTCGCTTTGCATATATTTAATGAAACTTGCGGTTGATTGGGATGGGTGTTTTTGCGTATACATATGCTCATATGACCATAATGGCCACTTATTAGTCGTAACATTATCAGCAGTTGGTGCTACTCCATCAAGCTTAACTGACTGTACTTGGTCATTAAGATAAGCAAATGCAATATAGCTGATTGCCCCTGGCGTATTTCTAATAATTTCTTTTACGGTCCCGTTTGAATCTTGTTCTTGAGCATTCACTGCCTGCATCCCCGATTTCAATACTGTTTGTTCAAACGCAACCCGAGTTCCACTCCCATGAGCACGATTAATAACTGTAATTGGCAAATCAGGTCCGCCAACTTCTTGCCAATTCGTAATTTGACCAGTAAAAATTTGTTGAAGCTGCTTCATTGTTAAATTCTTAATCCCAAGCTCTTCATTAACAATTGGTACGATCCCCGAAACGGCAACAATATTGTCATCTAATTTATTGGCATTAATCCCATCTTGCTGATCAGCAAAAATATCAGCAGATCCGATATTTACTGCTCCTGCTTGTACCTGACTAAGACCGGTTCCTGAACCACCACCCTGCACAATAATGCTGGTTTGGAGATGCTTAGTCCGGTAATCATTTGCAACTGCTTCAGCTAATGGTTGGAGAGCTGTTGAGCCGACAATGGTAATTTTTTCTTGTGATGGTTGTTGCTTAGCGAGTACCCATGACCCACCTAACCAACAAACTATTGCGACGATAACAACCCCGATAATCGTTTTTTTCATTACTATTCCTACCTGTTTATTAGTTGTTTTCATATATTTCGTATGGTACAAATAGAGAATAGCAAGTCGATGTAAATTTTTAATCTTTGTAATGTAAAGGTTATGTAAATTTTGGAGAAAGTATTATGACCAATAAATTTTTGCTAATGAGCCAGCAAGACGATCTCGTCCAACAGTTACAAGCTATTTGTAAAAAAGAACACTGGACCTATGAGCTCGTGACTACTCCGACTGGCTTAGTAGTAGCCTTAGAAAAAAATCAAATTAGCGGAATTTGGTGGGATATGACGGAGGTAAGCTTAGACACCACGATTGCTACCATGACCCTCATTCGGTCGCAAGTTCAAGGACCAATTACCGTTTTTGTTTCTCGCCTTACGGAACGCATTCAACGGAAATTATACCGGGCACATGTTGATGATATAATTGAATTTTCTCTCCTTCCCAGTGTTTTCCGCCCCTTAATTCAGCAACGCTTGTGGACTTACCACTATCCACAGATGCATTCATTAGCTGATGATAATACAACCAAAAATGACCCAGTAATAACTACTGGATCATGGAAAATTAATCAAGAAACCTATACTGTTACTAAAAATAATAAAACAATCGCTCTAACACCCAAGGAATTTCAATTACTTTCTTACTTAGTGGATCATAAAGGACAGGTATTAAATCGGGATCAACTCGTTAATGGGGTCTGGGGGTATGATATTCTTGATACTTCACGGATCGTTGACATTCATATCAGTCACCTCCGCGATAAACTTGAAGATGACTCTCAACACCCTACTCACCTTCTCACAGTACGAGGATTTGGCTATAAATTTGTTTAAAATAAAAGGGAGTTGGGAATTAACCTCGAGCCTTGTGGCGACGCGAAGCTAGTTCCACGATATCTTAAATAATGTTTATATATGAAGAGGCTATTGAAAAAAGCAAAAGTTTTTTCAATAGCCTCATTCATTTTTTGTTACAAACATCTCTCATTTTATAAATTATCTAAGTAATCAATAAAGCGGGGCATTTCTTCCAATTGATCTGCAGTTATTTCCCGGGTAATAGTATGATCTTCAGAGAAAACATAAACCCGGTCTACTAATGATCTAATCTGGTTAAAATGGTGGCTCGAAATAATAATTGTTTTTCCCGCATGATGAAGTTGGTTAACAATCTGAGTTATCAATTCCCGATATTTTGGCGATAAACCATTAAATGGTTCATCAAGAATTACAATGTCAGGATTCATTGCCAGCACACTCGCAATCGCCACGAGTTTTTGTTCCCCACCAGAAAGGTGATAAGGAACCCGATCACGTAGCCGTTCAATTTTCAGAAGCTTCAAACAATCATTTACTCGTTGATCAATTTCATGCTGCGGAAGTCCTAAATGTTGAGGACCAAATGCAATCTCATCAGTTACACTGGTATTAAATAATTGAATGTCACTATTTTGGAAGACAAAGCCAAACTTTTGATAAAACGGACCAGTTTTAGTTGAATCTTTTAAGAACTTCTTATCGATCGTCTGGTCATTAAATGTATATTTGCCATTCTCCAAACTAAATAGCCCAACAATTGTTTTTAACAGTGTCGACTTTCCAGACCCGTTTGGACCCATGATACAGACCGCATCCCCACGATTAACGTTGATATTTACATCATGAAAACCCGTTTGCGTTCCATAAGTATAAGCTCCGTTAGCTATTTTGATCATGCAACCACTCCTCGTATTAAGCAGTATGCAACAATTGCTAGTAACAATTCTCCCATACTAATAACGTCATATTTATTCCAACTAAGTCTCCAACTCGCAACATTATTACTATTATATCCCCGTAATAACATTGCTTGGTAAAGGTCACTGGTTCGCTTCTTTGCTGATAGATATACTTGTCCGATAATTACGCCTAAAACACGCCGATTTACGTGTTGACCAAATGTCCGTAATTTAATACTGCTCAATAATTCCTGAATATAAACGCCTAATGTATAAACATATTTCATTGTAATATCAAGAGTTAGAATGATGACATTCGGTAAATGTAATTGTTTCAATCCTTGAATGAATTGCGGCCAAGAAGTAATACTTAAGAATATGGAAATATTTAACATGATTAGTGCAATCCGCGCTAAAAATAATCCAATATTATTTGCCTGTAATAATAAACTTGGTAAAAGGACAACTAATGAAACAAGCAATAATTTACAAAGCTTTTTACTAATTGTAATTATTACCGATCCAGGCAAAATAAGCAGGTGAACTAACATCAGGATTAGCATTAACCATAAAAACATAACTTGTGATGATAATACGATCAAGATTGTTAAACCAATCAGTTCAACAATTCGAACCCATGGCGAATTCTTAGCAGAATAAACCGGCGTAATTCGTGTAAGAAAAGCAACCAATGCGGCAAATTTGCTCAAGTTATCTTGCACTAACCGCCCCTTTGTTAGGGGAACTTGATGCCGCTCTGAATTCATCAACCAGACTGGTAACTTTTCTATTGGTTTATTTTTAGGTTGGTTATTTATTTGGGGCTTTGTTTGTTGAACCATAGACTGCCATCAGCACCTTACTTATTAAGAAGAAAATTAATATTGCTGTGATCGCGCTTAAAATGTAGCCAATTGGCAAACTTGTTCCGGGAATCGTATAGTCACCAAACAATGCTGTATAGTTGAAACCATGATTCATCCCTGCAGGTACTGAACTTGAAATATGTTCTAATTTTAAGCGGTGAAGTAACTCAGTCTTATCCCATTCACCAAAAGCTGTTCCACTAGCAAGCAACCCAATTGGTGAAAGGACAACTAAGCCAATAATGACATATACCAGATATTTAAGGGAGCCTTTTTTAGGCGTTCCTTGCTGATCATTCTTGTAAATTTCATCAGGCGCCACTTTTTTCACGAAAGTATAAACAACATAGGTAAAGAAAGCCTCGATCCATCCCGCTACTGCTAGATGGGCAAAACACATTGCTGGAATTGTTACGGCTAATGGATACGGATTATATAGCGGTGCACCACTCGCCGTATGAGCAATTAATGGCTGAATTCCTAATTCAAACCCTGCCATTAAAGCGGCAAGGTTAATACCACAATACGAACCAATAATCGCTCCTAGACTTGCATGGTGGTGTTTACGCAAAAAGTTATAAATCCAATAACCAGTAAACGGCATGATAATCGCCATATTAAAAATATTAGCTCCCAAGGCTAAAATTCCGCCATCGCCAAATAGAAACGCCTGTAAGATTAGTGCGACTGTAACTGCAATACTAGCCGCGTATGGCCCAATTAAGATTGCAAGCAGCGTACCTCCAACCGCGTGTGCACTCGTTCCACCAGGTACTGGAACATTAAACATCATCATCAGAAATGATAATGAGGCTGCAATCCCCAGCATTGGCGCAAGTTCACGATGTTCTTTTAACTGCACTTTTACTTTTTTCGCTGAGACCGCAACCACTGGCGCAGCAACTGCAAACATTACCGCACAAGTAGCTGGACTCAAATAATTATCTGGAATATGCACTAATCCCACTCCTTTTAACCTATTTCAACAACTCCTCGCCATAATCCTTTCCCATTACTAGGAAAAGACCAGCGTAAACCGCAAATAATCCTACTTAGAAAATTTACAGTCAATATTTTTATGCTTGTTCTCGTTCAAGGTGTTCACTCTTCCGCAAGTTGAGTTCAGAGAAGTGAAGAATCTTTTCACGATAGTAACTGATGAAGTGCCACATTAATTTGTGATTTTCAAAAGCACTATCACTCAATAACCGCAGCACCATTCCATCTTTTTCAAGCAGGGAAATACCATAGTGAATATTAACGTCAAACTGTCCCAAATACTTCCGCAATTCTTCAACCGTCTTTTGCGTGATATTTTCATCAATAATGACAACTGAATTGAAGTTTAGTTTACCTTCAAAATAACCAATTTCCTGCATTGGATCAGATTCTGGGTCAACCAACAGATAATCGTTATAAACTAACTGACCATCGTAGTTAATTTTTGTTTGTAAACCCACTTCATCATATTGGAAAGGCGCATCATCTGGAGACCATCCTTTTGTAAGGCCATCTGTCAAAATAAGTTTAGCCCCTTTTTCCATATTGATTATTGTCTTTTGGTGATAGCACGCATCTTTATATGGAATTGTTTCATCTTGGTAAAATTCTAAGATTGCATTCTTGCCGAGATGAAAATCATCTTCTTGGGTTGTCATTTGATGGTGTTCACATTTATAAACATAGGTTGGTGACTGAGTAGTTACAATCGCGTGACTATTATCATCTAATGTAATTTGGTGATGATATTTTTCACCCTCAACGTATCCGCCACCTGTTGTTATGAGAAAGTAATATGGAATGTTATCTTTATTGGGTTGGCAAAATGATAACCATGAATTACCTTTTCGGAAAGTACGCTTAGCAAAGTCACGCCCTTTTGTATGGGTAAATTCGAGGTCGATCATGCCATCATAATCTTTACTTTTCATCTTCCAAGTCCTCAAGTAATACATCTTTCTTCAGCCAATCAACAACTCCATCAAGACCAATATCCTTCTTTAAGTTAGTAAAGAGGAAGTTGCCATCATTCCGGAATTTTTCTGAATCTTTCTTCATCCGGTCAAGATCAGCGCCAACATATTTAGCCAAGTCTGTCTTATTAATAATGAAGAGGTCAGACTTGATCATTCCTTGTCCAGCTTTCCGTGGAATCTTTTCACCTTCAGCGACATCAATAATATAGATTGAGAAGTCAACTAATTCTGGACTGAAAGTTGCCGCTAAATTATCTCCACCACTTTCGATAAAGATCAAATCAAGGTCATTGTTAAACCGTTGTTCGAGTTCATCAACAGCAGCCATATTCATTGAGGCATCTTCACGAATAGCAGTGTGAGGACAGCCACCTGTTTCAACCCCAATGATCCGGTCTTCATCAAGAACTGAATTCTTAGCCATATATTCGGCATCCCATTTAGTGTAAATATCATTAGTAATTACCGCGATATTATAATCATTATGAATCCGTCGGGTAAGCCGTTCGATTAATTGCGTTTTTCCTGACCCAACAGGACCACCAACACCAATTCGTACTGCACGTTTCATAAATTTTAACTTCCCTTCCAAAATAATTAAGACATGAACAATCGTGATTCTTGGGTTTCGTGATTAATCTGTGCCATCTCAAGTCCCGGAGCATTAGCACCAATGTAGGACGCATCTAATTTCATTACCCGCTTATATAATGGCTTTAATAACTTAATTAGGTCGTTTAAGATTACTTGTCCTTCACGCTGCCCTAATGGAATTGCTCGAACCGCATTCAAGACCAGCGTTGAAGCAACGCTATATCCGTACATCAAGAAAGCATCCATCAATGGAACACCTTTATAATGAGCAAACATCGAGAAGACGATTGCCGGGTTTCCATACGCTTTACCATCTTCAATCGCTTTCGCATATTCCTTTAGGTGCGGAACCTTATCGCCGTAAATTTTATCGATTAAAATAATCATTTGGTGAGCGATCAGCTTTGTCCCGTTCCGTGTTTCAGTTGCTAAAGTCGATTTCGTAATCTGGTCATCATATTCAATGAGCTTGTCAAAATCATGCTTATCAATGGCTTCATAGCACAGCTTGACGAGCAAGCCTTCACCAAATCTAAATTGCGAACGATAGTAGTTCTCAAGCCAAATTCGAAATTCAGGAGCTTTTTTAATCACATTAGTCCGCAAATAATTTTCCATTCCGAATGAGTGATTAAATGTACCGATTGGGAAGGTCGAATCACAAATTTGAAAAACTTCAAGATAGTTGAGTTTCTTTGTTAATTCATTTTCCATTATCTATCCCTACTTACTTTGTCAAATCGAGGTACTCAAGTGGTTGGTCTAGTTGAACCTTCTTTAATTCATAATTGATATCATGCTTATCAAGCATTTTAATAACAACTTTATCAAGGAGCAGTGAGATTTTACCATCCTTAATTTGGACTGGCTTGTGTAAATTGCCAAGAAAGTGAGCAACAAGGCCCATTTCATCAATGTCGCGTGGCGTTATCTCAATCATTTCATCAGCGATTACGCTCAAGACAAGCAATTGCTTATCACCAAGCTTAAAGGCAGAACCATTCTCTAAAATTTGATCTTCATTATCGAGACGAATGCCATACTCGTTGCCATGATCTGTCTTTACCCGGAGAATATTTTTCATTAAATCATCACTTTTAACCATTGCAGTTTCAATGTGATAACTACCAATATTAGGAATATCATCTACGTTACGATAAACTTCTGTTAAAACCATAAGTATAAAACCTCTTTTTTATATATTTTTATAAAAGGAGATTGGGGCACGGCTCCCAATCCCCTGGATAAATCTAAATTAGATTAGTATAGGTAGTAACGTTGAGTTAATGGCAATGTTGGTGCAGCATCACAAGTGATCAACTCACCATCAATCGTTACATTGTAAGTTTGTGGATCAATCTCAATGGTCTTTGGAGTATAGTTATTAAGCTTCATGTTAGCCTTAGTAAGACTTCGGGTATTGTGAACAGGAAGAACACGCTTGTTTAAACCTAATTCTTCTTTAATACCGTGATCATAAGCATATTGAGATACATAAGTTACACATGTGTTATTTACAGCACGACCAGCTGCTCCCCATTCAAACCGTTCAAGAACTGGTTCAGGTGTTGGCAGACTTGAACTTGGGTCACCGGCAATACCGTAAGCAATCATTCCATTTTGAAGAACCATATATGGCTTAGTTCCAAAGTATTGTGGATTCCAAATAACTAAATCAGCATTCTTGCCAACTTCAACTGATCCAACGTAATCGGAAATACCGTTACAGATAGCTGGATTAATTGTGTATTTAGCAACGTAACGCTTAATCCGGTTGTTATCATCGTACTTGGAATCACCGTCTAGTGGTCCACGAACCTTCTTCATCTTGCTTGCTAATTGCCAAGTCCGCATTGCAACTTCACCAACACGTCCCATAGCTTGACAATCAGAAGTCATCATACTAAGGGCACCCATGTCTTGGAGGACGTCTTCAGCAGCTTCAGTTTGTTTCCGAATCCGTGATTCAGCAAAGGCAACGTCATCCGGAATCTTTGGATTAAGGTTGTGGCAAACCATTGTCATGTAGAACAATTCATCAAGGGTGTTCTTACAATATGGGTTAGTTGGCGTCGTTGACGATGGAAGAATATTGTCTTGACCACAGACAACCATAATGTCAGGAGCGTGTCCACCACCAGCACCTTCTGTATGGAATGTGTGAACTGTGTTGCCGTTAAATGCGTTAATACTGTTTTCAACAAATCCACCTTCGTTTAAGGAGTCAGTGTGGACAGCGTATTGAACATCATACTTGTTAGCAGCAGCAATTGAGTTTTCAATTCCGGCTGCAGTTGCACCCCAGTCTTCGTGGGTCTTAATAGCAGCACAACCGGCTTCGATTTGTTCACCGATTAATTCTGGACGATCACCAGAACCCTTAGCCATCAATCCATAGTTAACTGGTTCATTGTCAACTGCTTGGAGCATCCGATGAGTATACCAAGCACCTGGGTTACAAGTAGCTGAACGAGTACCGTTAGCAGTCCCTGTCCCACCACCAAAGAGGGTTGTAATACCATTATCTAAGGCAGCTTGAGATAAATCAGGTGTCATATAGTGAACGTGTAAGTCAATTCCACCAGCAGTAACAATCATCCCTTCACCAGAAATGGCTTCAGTACTTGCACCAACGATGAAGTCAACGTTATCCATGACGTCAGGGTTACCACCCTTACCAATGGCTAAGATCTTACCATCACGAATACCAATATCTGCTTTGTAAATACCGGTCCAGTCGATAATAATTGCATCAGAAATAATTAAATCAGCAACCATTGGATTACCGGCACGGGTCTCAGTAGCACTAACACCCATACCGTCACGAAGAACTTTTCCACCACCGAATAAACTTTCTTGTCCGTGAACTGTTAGGTCTTTTTCAACTTTAGCAAATAAATCAGTATCGCCAAGTCGTACACTATCGCCAGTAGTTGGCCCGTAAAATGAGGCAAACTGCTCGTGATCCATATCAAAACTCATAACTTTACCTCCTCTTTACTTTTCTTCTGGGTAACCTTTTTGATGAAGCGGATAACCTTCATAAGTATCAGCTTTCTTGTCAACATCAAGCCAGCCGTTAACCTTGTCGTTGAAACCGAATACACGGCGCTTACCACCAAAGTCAATTAGCTTAACGGTCCGCTCTTCACCAGCTTCTAGACGAATAGCAGTACCAGCTGGAAGATCAAGGTGCTTACCCCAAGCTTGACTACGGTCGAATTGGAGTCCTTCTTCATTAGCTTCATAAAAATGAAATTCTGAACCAACTTGGACAGGACGGTCACCAACGTTTTTTACTTTGAGTGAAATGTCATCGTAACCAACATTGTATGGAACTTTATCTGGTTGTAATTTGTATTCTCCAGGAACCATTTTGTTTCCTCCTTTTATCTATGCTAATAATTAACGAATTGGGTCAGTAACAGTAATTAGCTTAGTGCCATCAGGGAATGTTGCTTCAACCTGGATCATTGGGATCATTTCTGGAACACCTTCCATAACATCATCCTTTGTTAGCCAAGTAGCCCCAGCGTTCATTAAGTCACCCACGGTCTTACCATCACGGGCACCTTCCATTAAACGACTAGTAATATATGCGACTGCTTCTGGTTCATTTAGTTTTAAACCACGGTCCTTACGCTTTTCAGCAACCATTCCGGCTAAACTAATCATCATTTTTTCCTGTTCACGCTTTGTGAGCCTCATTGTATATCCTTCCTTTCTGCCTAAATTGTGTTAGTTAGGCCAGCAGTTCAGGAGCATTAAGAATCCTGGAATCCATGCTGTACAAATTCCTTCAATAATTCCTAAATATCCTGGAAACTTCCCAAGATTTATCTTTAGATTGTTGGTCAAGAATCCTGTTAACCAGAGAATTCCCCAGGCCCACCAGATGATTCCATACATCCAATTTCCACCATAGTTTTGGAAACAAAGAATCCCAGCTGGAATTGAATTGATCGCAACAAACAAACTAAACCAACCATAAAGTCGTTGGTCGAAATCACAGAGAGTGTTAAAAGCTACATAAAGATAAGTAAATGCGAATAGCAACCCGGTGGCACTGGCATAGAACCAACTTGCCGGTTTATTGTTGATAATTCCCCAAGACAACGCAACAATATTTAGCGTTAAACTGAGGCCACCGGTAAAGAAGTTCATAACTACAATCGATTTATCCTTTATGTCTTCAACCGCATAGAAACCATTACTCATCAGTACCATGCCGACATAAAGCAATATACAACCTAACAATTCATTTTCGCCTCCTTTCATTGAGACGAGTTAAAGAGTACTAATCAATGTCGTACGTCGTTTCATTAAGCAACGTATGATCAAGACCTTCTTGAATGATTTCATCAGAAGGACGAATATTAGTAATTGCACCTAAAACCTTAAGTAAGATAAAGGTAACTGCAAACGAATAAGCAGCAACTAAGATAACGCCACCAGCTTGGATCAAGAATTGATGACCACTTGCAGCAACACCATTAACGGTTTTATCTGCTAAGATACCAATTAAAATTGTTCCAGTGAATCCACCAATACCGTGAACTCCCCAAACACCAAGTGCGTCATCCCAGCCAATCTTTTCTTGAAGACTAACAGCCACATTACAGATGATCCCAGCTGCTAAACCAACTAAGACCGCGGCGGCAGGATTAATGTAACCAGCACAAGGAGTAATTGTCGCTAAACCAGCAACTGAACCAGTTAAAACATCAATAAAATTAGACTTTCCACGAACAAACTTGGCATATAAGACCCACACAATCATTCCGCTAGCTAGTCCAATCGCAGTATTAGCAAAAGCCTTGGTAGATAGAGCACCTGCTTTTAAGGCCCCACCTGAATTAAAGCCAAACCAGCCAAACCAAAGAAGTCCGGTTCCGATTGCGGCAGCCATTAAATTACTTGGCTTCATTCCCGCTTGCTTTAATTTCCGCTTACCGAGCACAATAATACTTGCTAAGGCGGCAAAACCAGCAGTGGTATGAATAACCGTTCCACCAGCAAAGTCAACAAAGCCCCATTTTGCTAAGAAACCATTACCCCATACCCAGTGACATACTGGAATATAAACAAGGTATGTCCAGAAAATATCGAGAAGAATATACCCTTTCATATTCAGCCGTTCTGCAAAGGCTCCACTAATTAATGGAACTGTGATTACACAAAACATTAACTGGAATAGGAAGAATAAAGTAAATGGAATAGAAGCAGCGTGAACTGAACTTGGTACTAATCCAACATTAGCCAAAGCAAAGTAATCAGAAATTCGTCCGATAACTCCCCCCTCATCTTTTCCAAATGCAAGACCAAATCCACCGTAAATCCAAATCAGTGTAACGATTCCCATTGAAATAAATGATTGCATCATGATATATAAAACACTGCGTTTACGAGCTAAACCGCCGTAAAAGAAAGCGAGGCCTGGCGTCATCAGACAAACCATTGCCGTACAGAGCATCATAAAGGCTGTGTCACCACTATTAATATGCAAAATATAATTCCTCCTTTACTGCTAATTGATTTATTAATGAAATATTGATAATAAACACGTAATCGCTAAATGATTATTGAAGCTTTTTCACTAACATTCACCTTTATAATACTATTTATATTAATTATTACAAGAAATAAGGTTTTGTTTTCATAAAAAATATAAATATCAAAAAAGCCTATGAGAATTGATAGTCTCATAGGCTTTTGTGTTATTAGTGTAATTAATTTAATTTATTTTTTATCCGTGTAGTGTTTAGTAAAACTAAATATACTGTTCAACCATGTTTCGATACTTTAATAGTTCTTTTTGTCCCATGGAAGAATCGGGGAGAACGACTTGAACGCTATTGTTGCCACCATTTTCATCCATTTGTTGACGTCCCCATACTCCCAAAGACATAACGAGACGGGCAAATTCTTGACCACCTTCCGTGAGAACAAAACAACCAGCTTCTTTAATCGGACTGATCAAATATTTGGTTTGCAATTCCTCAATTATTGTTATCAATCGATTATCAGAAATATTAGTCAATAATTCGTGCAAATCATCAAAGTCTAACGGTTTTACTCCCAGCCAGAAAAGAGCTTTAGAGTAATCGCCGTTGCGCAAAAGGCTTAAAGAATAAGTAATGCCATGATTAGTTTCTTGATTCATCATTAACCCACTCCCGCGTACAAAATATTGTAATAATCATCACAAATTATAACATGAGCGAAAAGCAATCGCAAAAGAAAACTCGTATTTATTTATCATATTATTAATCTAAAAGACGTCTTTATATATAAAGTCAAATTATTCAACGAAATCGTTATCAACAACATTATATTGTATATTTACTTTTTAGTAAAATTTGTGCCTCTTTTATTCCAAAGAAATGTGATTTAGGACTACTCATCTTGTGAGCGATCAATATTTGTTGCGCTTGTTCACACTGTACTTTCGCCAACTCATTTTGCTGAAATACTTGCAGGTAGAATGATAACTGCCGTAATTTAATCGCTAACTGGCTCCGTGCCTTAGTCAAAGTCACATCCTTAAACTGCTTATAGTTATGAATCATGAAACGGGTTTTCCGGCGCTGTAAAGCATAGTTAATTGAATTACTCTTGATCCGGTGAAGATCTTGAACTGTGAGGCCATGTTGACGGAGAAGATAATTAAACATCGTAATCTGCTGGTCGACTTGTCGCCAATCCGTTGCAATATCATCTCGTAATTGTTTAATCTCTTCTTTGCTAAGGCGGTGGGTAACTCCTTGTTTTAATTGGTGATATAAGGTTTGCAGATCTTGATAATCGCGTTGGTGGAGTGGAAGGTCAACCTGACTAAATAAGTTGCATCGCTGGTAAAGGATCGTCCCTTCGTGGTTCTTAAATCCCTGCTGGGCAACAACAAACTGGAATATCTCTTGTGGAAAACGCCGACCAGCTTGATAAGCTAAAAGAATACTATCCATATACAGGTTAATTTCATTAATACCTACCTGAATCTCCCTAGCAACTTTGTGGGGAATGCTTGCATGCTGCTGAAAGTGAGAAATGCCCAAAAATAACCGCCGACCAGTTGTCCGCGAACGTAAGATAAATTGATTTTTTAAACGCCGACCACAATCACAATAGAGGTTATCGCCAGGATGATCATGTTGTCGCTGATACCATGGGTCAATTACCATCCCCTGGAACTCCCAATCAGTTTGTCTAAGATAGTGGTAAGTATGAAAACGCGATAACATCGCATAACGCGTAAATTCACTCAATGCTTGAACCTGGTCTGGCCTTAACTGTTGTAAAATATCTTCTCGCTGTTGACGGGTCAACGCAATGATTTTATCCATCCTCTCATCCCTCTCCTAAAATACTGTATTACTATATCAGAACAAATGTTTGATTTCAAATTGTCTATTTAATCCTTTTCTGGTAAAATATTTAACTACAAGGAGTGATATTATTTGGATTTAGACATACAGCCCGTGAGGTTGAGTTTAAAAGAATATAAACAAGTTAAACAATTATATATGCGCGCATTTCCGAAATATGAGCGAGAACCGTGGACGTGGTTGCTCATTAAGAGTAAGTATCAACGCGCTGACTTTATGGCCTTCTATGACCAGGAACAGTTTGTTGGATTTGCTTACGTTATTCACAGTCACGGTATGCATTATATTTTGTATCTCGCAGTTAATGATCAAATCCGTTCTCAAGGATACGGGACGCGGATTATTAATGAACTTCGTCGCCTTTACCCTGAGGATTCACTTGCCCTTGACGTTGAGCAACCGAATCCTCAAGCGGCAAATAACCAACAACGTTTACGACGACTTAAATTTTATCGGCGCAACGGCTTTTTCCCAACGCCAAAACTTTTCAAAGAGGAAAAAGTCACATTCCAAGTTTTAGCAACCAATAAAAAAATCAACCAACGAAAGATTGATAAGGCCTTTGAGTGGTTCTCATGGCCGCTTGGTTGGTTGATTCAATAAATATTTCAATTTTACTAGTTTAAGGCGGGGCTGTTACATAAGTCCCTAAATTAAGAAGATCCATTCGGAAATTGAAAAAATTTTCGAATGGATCTTTCTTTTTGATTTTTTACCTAGGAAATTGGACGGCCTTCCGGCCAATTTCTTCATATTCAATGCCATTAAGACGATGCCAATTTGCTTTTTGACTTTCTTGAGGCCACGTACCGTGAACCTCGTGCATCCCAAATAAGCCTTCAAATTACCAAAAACTGTTTCAACATCGTACTTACGACGTGAATAAGTATTGGAACTTGAAAACGACTTCCGTGCTTTAAAATACTCCCATTGTGGATTTACCATGATGTACTTGGTATTGCCATGTGGTGTCAATGCTTTAGGATTAATTTGATGATTTTCATCGTATTTCTCTGCTTGATATACTTTGAAGTCACGGTGAAATCCATCCGTATCATTACTATAAGCGTAACGTTTAAAGTTAAAACGAACACCGACCGGATTGATATAATAATCATCCTTGGCATGATATTCCCAATGCATCACTTTGCGATCATCAGACTTCCACTTACGACTGTTCTCTCTAAGCATTGTGCTGTAGGGAATGAGAGCCGTACAATCAGGTAACTTATCTTCAATATATCTATAATTACGTTCAGAACCATAGCCAGCATCAGCTACTATTTCTTTACCCAAAACGCCGTTTTGATCAAGATGTTTAAGAAATGGGATTAGCGTTCGAGTGTCAGTTGGATTTTGCAGGAGATCATAGCCAAGTACGAACTGTGAGTTAGTCATGATCTGAAGATTATATGCAGGTTTTGTTTGACCGTTACGCATTGGATCTTCCTTTAAGCGCATGAAGGTTGCATCATGATCAGTTTTAGAATAGCTATTACGTTTACCAGCGGTGGCTACTTGAGCTTTGTACTCGATATTTTTCTGACGACAATGATCTAATGCACGAAGGTATTTTTTAGCATGGCGGCGCTCTTGCTTTGCGGGATTAGGCGAAACCCTAGCGGTTTCTTCTATCTGCTTATTTAGTTCTTCAATTCGTTGTTCTAACAGTGCAATCGTAGTATCTAATTCATCGATTTGAAAATCGTCCAAGTTAGCATCTACTTTGACTTCCTCACGCATTTCATTAATTAACTTTCGTGCTTTGACAACATTCAAATCACTATATTTGATAGTACGCTTCTTCCATACGAAGGAATACTTATTAGCATTAGCAAGAATTTTAGTACCGTCAATAAAAGAAGCCTCATCAATCAACCCAGCCTTTTGAAGATAATCATGAAAATCTTTAAAACTAGCTTGAATCATTTCTGTCAGTTCTTTGGAAACGATAAATCTAGCAATTGTCCGATAAGTGGGGCGTTGTTCTTGAGTTAACCACATTGCGACAATATTTTCCCGAGCAAATCTTTCAATTTTCCGACAAGAAACAATGCCGTAACTATAGGCCAGTAGGACTAATTTCAAAAGCATTCTCTGATCATATTCACGTGATCGTCCCATAATATTAGGCTTAGAAATTGCCAAGTTTTCGACCAGTTGATGGATATAATAAGCTGGATGATTTTCTTCAGGTTGATAGTCAGTTGCCATAGTCAAACTAAGTTGATTAATGTTATAATTACTTTGCATTATATGTATATCCTTTCAGGGGTATTGAAGGCATCGAGGATCAGTCGATGTCTTTTTCTTTTTTAACATATCTATATTTTAAAGGAAAACGGAGCTGAATGAAATCCGAAGATTTCAGCCAACTCCGTTTATTATTAGGGACTTATGTCGCAGCCCCTTTTCTTTTTTATTCATCATCATCTAAGTAATGAAGATCGTCAAACTTCTTATCAGCGTTTTGTTGCGCCATATCCTTTGATTGGTAGTAAACAGCATCTACGAGATTCCTTGCTCCTCCGCCAACCACTAAAACTTTAACCTGCTTGCCATCAACTGTTTCGGTCTTCACCGCGTATGATTCACCGTCACCAGCGCCTTGAGTCCAACCACGGACATTTAACCAGTGTTCGCCATCAAGATTGAAAAAGCTAGCTTTACCCCAATTTGTCGTTGCTTTTTGAATATCTTGGTTAGTATAGTTATCTTCATTCTGGGCCCATTGTGAATCCTGCTTGTAAAGCTGGGTCGTTCCGCTATCGTCATCATAACTGTATGTGTAAGAATGAGGTCCAAAAGTCATGGTTGAATTAGAGTCATTATCTGCCGAATACCATGTTCCCTGCATTTCACTTGGAACATCAATAGTACCAATGCGGCCATATTTATGATCATTGCCAGAATTACTGGTGCTTGCTGAGGAATTGCTATCCCCACTGCGTTTATCTACTACCTGTGCCTTAGCAGCTAAGTCATTAACGAGCTTTCCTTGACCTTCTTGATTAACATAATTAGCCATTTCTGACTTTGAGATTGTGGCGAGTTTGGTACTCTTTTGATTTTCCTTGACATTTTGGTAGATATTTACATCATCGTTATTAACAGTGTAAACCAAGCCCTGCGACTTTCCACCAGCAGTCACATCGTAAGCTACTCCTTGCCCTCCATCACTCAATTGGTATTTAGAACTCGGGTAAAGATTTACCTGCAATCCCTCTTTTTGCGCGTCTTTAGCCATGGCAGCCCAATTTCCACCATAACGGAGGCCGCAATACGTACTAATCAAACTGACAGCTTCTTGGGGGCTCATGTTATCACTATTAACTTTCACATTACTTTTAGCGACTAATAAACTACTGCTTGATGCAGATGAAGAATTAGCCGCTTTATTGTTAGCCCGATTTCCACAACCTGCTAACAATAGGCCCATCCCCGTGACCATTAAAAATCCTATTTTCTTATTCATATTAATACTCCTATAAAAAATGAGGCTGGAGAAAACTTTTGTTTTCTCCAGCCTCAACTGTTTTTATGAACAATAGTAAGATAACGTGGAAGATAACCACAAGGCTCGAGTCTAAGTACGGACGATAATTGCCGTGCTAATCACCGTCCTAGCTTAGTCCACCGCCTTGTCGAGGGGGTTATTTCCCACTTCCATATTTAACTAAGCCCGTGACTTGTAGCTACCATCAGTAGTGTTGATGATTAACTTGTCACCGTTCTTGATAAATGCAGGAACGTTAACAACTAAACCAGTTTCCATCGTAGCAGGCTTACCACCACCATCGATAGTAGCACCCTTAATCATTGGTTCAGTTTCAGCAACAGTTAATTCAACAGTGGTTGGTAATTCAACCCCAATGATGTCGCCGTTAACAAAGTTTAAGATAACCTTCATGTTTTCAACAAGGTAGTTCTTGTCGTCACCAAGCAAGTCATGGTTTAAACTGTATTGTTCGTAGCTTTCAAGGTCCATAAATACGGCTGAATCACCTTCATCATAAAGGTATTGAGCAGAACGCTTGTCAACGTTAACTTGTTCAACCTTTTCAGATGGACGCATAGTAGTGTGGACAATTGAACCTGAACGGAGGTCTTGGATGTCCATTTGCATTAAAGTGTTACCCTTACCAGGCTTGTGGTGGTTGATTTGAAGAACCTTTAATAACTTACCGTCACGTTCAAAAACCATACCTTTTTTCAAATCAATTGTTTGAATCATAGTATAAAAACTCCTTCATATAAAACTGAACTCTTTTACCGATTAATGAGACTTTGCTTTAAAGCAAGCCTTAATCTTTGGCTTCGTTCCGTGCCGTTAATCATAGATAGTTACCATCTATAATTTACATTCACTGTCTATTGTATCACATTCCCTAATCACAACAATAGCAGTTGTTAGGATGTTTTATCAATCAAGTAGGAGATAATTGATTAGTTCAATTATCGGCCTCTCACACCACCGTACGTACGGTTCCGTATACGGCGGTTCGACAACTTAATCACATTGAATTGACTG
>OFHA01000199.1_pt1 | contig 54428 bp, 50 predicted proteins | sample 1521891 | NCBI WGS metagenome assembly OFHA01 (sample SAMEA3504089, study PRJEB24116) | mouse gut metagenome | biome: mouse gut; feature: mouse-associated habitat; material: faeces | place: Denmark | collected 2011
AAGGTTGAAAATCACAACTACGCCAAAGTGAATGGGGTTGATGTTGTACGCCAGGATCGCGGGGAGCAGAATCGGCACGAGAATCATCTGGAGCGGGAGCAGATCAAATCCTGGCATTTTGGATTTGTCCTCGGCCCGTGCATAAACGCCAGCGGAAGGCTGGATACCGCAAAACGTTCCCTGCAGCTTTTGATGGAGCCGTCTATGGAAAAGGCTGCGCAGCTGGCAGGAGAGCTGGTAGAATTAAATGATAGACGTAAAAATTTGACGCTAAAGGGACTGGAAGAAGCGAAGCGGCTGATCGAGGAGCAGAAAATCTGTCAGGACAAGGTTATGGTCGTTTACCTGCCGCAGTGTCATGAGAGTCTGGCGGGCATTATCGCGGGAAGGATCAGAGAGCAGTATCACAAGCCGATTTTTGTACTGACGGATGCAGATGACGGTGGGATCAAAGGCTCCGGGCGTTCCATTGAGGCATACTCGATGTTTGAAGAGATGACGAAGTGTGGTGGTCTGATGACAAAATACGGCGGACATCCGATGGCAGCCGGGCTTTCTATGAACAAAGAAAATGCAGATGAGTTCCGCAGGCAGCTGAATGCGTACTCCACTCTGACAGAAGAGGATTTTGTAGAAAAAGTACATATAGATGTGGCAATGCCGCTTTCTTATATCAGTGCACGGCTGATTCGTGAATTTGAATGTCTGGAGCCGTTTGGAAAAGGAAATGAAAAGCCGGTATTTGCAGTCCGTGACCTGCATCCGGTGCGGGCAAATATTGTGGGCAGGAATAAAAATGTGCTAAAGCTTTCTGTGGAAGACGGCGCAGGCGGCCTGATGGATGCCGTATACTTTGGTGATATCGATGCGTTTTTGGAGTTTCTGCGTGAAAAATCCTCAGAAAGTGCAGTAAAAGCACTGATGCGCGGCGCGCCGCAGGATATCCGGTTTTCCGTGACATATGACCCGTCCATCGATGCCTATATGGGAAGGGAGCGCGTCCAGATTATTATCCGGCATTACTGCTAGAGCGTGTTTGAAAAATCATTTCCGCAATCTGCACTCCCCACTTTGCGGAAAATTTATCTCCAATTTATGAGGCATAGCGGGCTGTGCTGATAAAATCTGGCTGCCGCACGAAGAAAAACAGATACAGGATATGGTGAAGAAATCAGCCATATCCTGTATTATTTTTCTTAATGCGGCAGCCCCTTTTTGTACTTTTATCTGTGTCAGGCTATAAAACCTGAGTTCCAGGCAAAAACAGCACAGGCTGTTTTTCGTTACATGGTTTATTCAGCTGCTGTGGCATCTGCTGCTGATTTTGCTTCATCTGGAACGGTAAAATCTTCCGCAGCATTGTAATTCGAACAGTTCATAACCATTTTCATTTTCGGAATGCTCATGGATAAGCCTTCTGCCTGGTCTGCCATGGATTCTGCCATAGCTTTAATCAGGGAATCCATGACAGAAGTCATGTCCATTTCATATTTTACCGGATAGAAGCTTTCTGCATCAATCCATAAATCAATGGTAATATCCCCAAGGTCTGTCATCATGCTTTCCAGCTGGCTGGAATCTACGCTGAGGGAGCTCTGGAAGGAATCCAGCGCGCCGGTAGAAAGCAGGGTTTCTTTGACATCATCCCCGGTCATGGTAGCGGTATATTTGTAAGCGTCAGCCCCGTCAACCTGTTCTTTTCCGGCAGCTTCGTAAGTATAAGCATCGGAAAGGTATTCGTTCATGCTGCTGGCAGCGTCATACTGCGCGAGTGCATCCATTGCAACAGACTGTGACTGCCATGCAGTGCCGTCTGTCATATACATTGTGCAGGTGCCGTCTTCGCCGGTTTCGGCATAAACAGTCAGAGATGTAGAACCGTTTTCGCCAGCATCCACGGTTGTATCAGCTTTAAAACGCATCGGGTTATAAAAACAGGACATATCCACGGTGGTAACGGTCTGCATAGACTGTGATTCCCCGTTTGCGGCTAAGTCCATATCCATTTCCATGACCATTTTTGCATTCATGCTGGAAACGTCACCCATTTTTTCTTTTGCAGAAGCAAGCGCATCGACATCTTTTTCATCGTCTGCAGGTGCTTCTTCCTGCTTGTCACCGCTGTCTCCTGCATCCTGTTGCGTGGATGAAGACGGTTTATTGGCGTCGTCGTTGCCGGAATCCGCGCTTCCACAGGCTGTAACAGATACAGACAGGGCAGCTGCTAAAAATAATGCCAGAAATTTGTTTCTCTTTTTCATCGGTTACTTCCTCCCTAAATTGGTATGTAGCTTTAGATACCTGTATATAGTATAACGTTTTGGGGGATTTGTCAAACGGATTCCTGATTTTCATAACGGGATGTAAGGCGTTTGGGATTGCGGAAATGCTGCAGCGGCCGCATGGTTTGGGAATGGGAAGGAGATGGGTGCCCGACACCGGAGCACGGCAGGCATCCATCCCTGTTTTGTGCATGGCAATAGACCGTTCGCAGCGAGAGTTCTGCTGCATAATCTGTCTGGTTTGCGGAACATGCAGGTTTTTTAATCTGCCATTTCCAGGCATAAAATATCCCCGATGCCGCAGTTTAAATACAGGCAGATTTTTTCCAGCACATCAAAGCTGATCCGCGTTGTCCGGTTGTGGTTTAAATTCCGCAGCGTGGATGTAGAAATTCCGGTATCTTTGGCCAGCTGGTTCTGGGAAACCCCTCTGCTGTCCAGCATCTGGTCTAATGTCACTTTCATATAAAGCCTCCTGAATCTGTTTTTAGGGAAAGTCTGCCCGGAATGAAGCAGAAATATGCGCAATGGTTCAGATAACTTTACGGCTATATGCAAAGGGAGTGGAAAACCGGGCGTATCAGGGAAAAGCATGCTGATACGCCCGGTTTTTCTGTTTTCATTTTTCCATATAATGGGGAAAACGTTTTCCAAAATTTTCCAAATAAAGGAAGCATAAAATCAGATAATTGTAGTTGCAATTGCAAGCTCCGGCTGTGTCGTGTCCACTCTGGTGTACTGAAGCGTTACGTCCTGGTCTGATTCAATCATCATGGCATAAGGAACGCCTCTTGGAATGGATGCGCCGTCTGCGTTTTTGAGCCTGTCCAGACGGATATGGCTGGTGCGCTCAGCATCAACGGTCACCGAAAACCCCGCCATTTTCGGGCGGTCTTCAAAGAAAAGCGTGAGATTTACCGTAGCCGGGGATGCATTTGTGTTTAAGACACAGACAGCCTCGTGGCTGACATATGCGCCATTGTCCGTTTCCGGCCAGTAGCAGTCAGGGATGTATTTTGTCATGCAATGACCTCCTTTCAATGATATTCTGATACGTGTTTCATTATATACATGGCAGGGCAGTATTTCAACAAAAAAATATTTATCAGCAATTGTTACAAAATTGACGTGTCAATATTGTATAAAAATGATATTTACTTTTGACATAAATCTGTGATAATATACAAACACAAACGGGAAAACGTTTTCCCAATTCTCACACTCATTTTAGTATGGAATATGTATATGATTGATGATATGCTATAATTTACTACTAAAAATGATAAGGAGAAGAATAATGCTTGAAAAATTAAGAGAAAAAAATCCATCACTGGACATTCTGCCGGTGGAAGCACCAGAGTTTGGCGTTTATGGGATGGTGCATGAAGGAGTTGCAGTCCCGCAAATGAAAGCTTTTGTACAGGCACATGGAACGCAGGATGCGGAAGAATTATACATACCATGTGAAGATAAGCTGATGGAGATGGAGGAGAGCCGGGTTTTCAAGGAAAACCTGTTTGGCCAGGTAAACTGCCAGATTGGATATTATCATGGAAGGGCGGTAAAGCTGAATGCGGTTGAATACCACAAATGCAGCGAGGTGCTTGTCCTGTTTGAGCCGGCCGTGCTCGTGCTTGGTTCTGTATGGGAAATTAAAAATCATAAGCTGGATTCTTCCGTGATGAAGCTGTTCTATGTACCGGCAGACACCTGCGTGGAACTGTATGCAACAACGCTCCATTTTTCGCCGCTGATGGCGACAGGCAGAGGGGTCAGCCAGGTCGTAGCCCAGGCAGCGGGGACGAATACACCGCTGGTAACAAAGCGTGAGGAGCGCATACAGACAGACCGGTATCTTCTGGAACGCAACAAATGGGTCCTGGCGCACGGGGAGTATGTAAAATCCCTTGGTGAAGGTGCTTATGAGGGCATTATTGGAGACAACATCACCCTGTCCCCGTTAGATTAAAGGACAGGGGGTGGCAAGATGAGTGTGAGTATCAAAGAAGTGGCGAGCCGTGCAGGTGTCAGCATATCCACCGTTTCCAGAGTGATTAACGGTTCGAAAAAGGTCAGCCCGCTTCTGAAAGTAAAAGTAGAACGGGCGATTTCAGAAACGAATTATTCTACGAACAGCATTGCCCGGGGACTGAAAATTTCCAAGACAAAAAATATCGCAGTCATTATAACGGCTATTTCCAGAACGTTTTTTACGGATGTGCTGGAAGGAATCAGCAAAGAGGCGGAGGAACATGGCTATTCGGTCGTGATTGCGGAAACATATGACAGCATCGAAAAAGAAATGTATCTGGTAGATTATTTTGTGTCCCAGTGGGTGGACGGGATTATCCTTGCGTCCAGTGCTTATGGGAACGGGCTGAAGGTCCGCAAATATCTGGAAGGGCTGGACAAGCTGGATAAAAAGGGAGCCAGAATACCGGTGATTACCCTGGAATACCCGATTAATAACAAAAACGTCGATGCAGTAGCGATAGACAACGAACAGGCAGCTTATGAAGCAGTGACCTATCTGATCCGCCAGATACACTGCAAAAACATTTTACATATATGCATTCCCTTTGAACATTACCTTGGACAGGAACGGATGGCGGGCTTTAAACGCGCACTGGAAGAAAACGGGCTTCCGTTCGTGCAGGAAAATGTAGTGGAGTGCGACTATACTTCTTATTCCGGCTATAAAGCAGTCAAAAAGATTGCAGGACAGAGACGGGATTTTGACGGAATTTTCTGTGATAACGACCAGATGGCGGTCGGGGTATTAAAAGCATGTGAGGAGCTGCATATCCGCATTCCGGAAGACGTGGCCATTATGGGAAATGACGATGTGTTTGTCGCATCGGTTGTTTCTCCAAGCTTATCGTCTATCCATGTGCCAAAGTACGAAATGGGAGCGCTGGCAATGAAGCGCCTGGTGGAAGTGCTGTCAGCGATTGAGGAAGGAAAAAAATATCCGAAGCGCAAAGTGCTTTTGCTGCAGCATCAGATTATTGAACGGGAGAGCACGGTGAAGGACAACCGGGAGAGCCTGAAATACCTGTTCTGGTAACAGCATTTTATATGCCTTATCTATAATAGGAAGAAAAACCGTCAGAAAACATCTGCCAGCAGCCGCGAAACAGAATGAAATTCCGGTATTGCGTGTATCTGCGCATCGGGGATTTTCATAAATAACAAATACGAGGAGGTTTGAAAATGAGCAGTATCGAGAAAAACTATGAGATTGCAAAAGAAATGTATGCGCAGAAGGGCGTAGATACGGACAAGGTGTTGGAAACCTTAAAAGAAACGCCGATTTCTGTACACTGCTGGCAGATTGACGACCTGACGGGGTTTGAAAATCCGGAAGCGGTGCTGTCGGGAGGAATTGCAGCATTTGGAAATGCTCCTGGAAAACCGCGCAGCAGGGAGGAGTACATGAAAAACCTGGATGAAGCGTTAAGCCTGATTCCTGGTGCAACAAAGCTGGCCCTGCATGCCGTTTACCGGGATGAGACAGGAAAAGGCGTAGAGCGCAATGCCCTTGGCCCGGAGCATTTCAAAGGCTGGGTAGATTATGCAAAGGAAAAGCATATCGGCCTTGATTACAACCCGACTTATTTTTCCCACCCGATGTCAGATTCCGGCTTTACACTTTGCAGCCGGGATGAGGGAATCCGCCAGTACTGGATTGAGCACGGAAAGAAAAGCCGCGAAATCGGTGCTTACTTCGGAAAAGAGTTAGGACAGGTCTGCATTACAAACCACTGGATTGGGGACGGTTACAAAGACCATACGATTGACAAGATGGAGCCAAGGGCAATTTTAAAAGATTCCCTGGACCGTATTTTTGCAGAGCCGGTTGACCGTAAATATAACGTTGATTCGGTAGAAAGCAAGCTGTTCGGCCTTGGAAGCGAAAGCTATGTGCCGGGCTCGCATGAATTTTACACCAATTATGCCATGACCCATGATAACTGCATCGTTTGCATGGATGCAGGGCACTTCCACCCGACAGAGCAGGTTTCTGCCAAGATTTCTTCCTACCTGGTATTTGGAAAAGAACTGATGCTTCATGTGAGCCGTCCGGTAAGATGGGACAGCGACCATGTTGTAATGCTGGATGACGAGACAAAAGCCATTATGCAGGAGATTGTACGCTATGACGCACTGGACCGCGTGCATATCGGACTGGACTACTTTGATGCAAGCATTAACCGGATTGTAGCAACTGCGCTTGGTGCAAGGAATGCGAGAAAAGCGCTGATGCTGGCACTGTTAGAGCCGTCAGAGGAACTGATCCGCATCGAACGCGAGGGTAACCTGACCAGAAGGCTGGCACTCAGCGAAGAAATGAAATCCATGCCGTTCGGCCTCGTATGGGATATGTTCTGCGAGATGGAAGGCGTTGCCGGAAACAGCTGGCTGGATAAATACAACTAATCCGAACAGACAGGAAGGAGAAACAGGCATGAACAACATTTTAATCCCTAATACAGAATTATCGGTATCGCCTTTCGGGCTTGGCACGGTAGACGCAGGCCTTTTGTGGGACGGTGCAGACGCAGACCGCGTGTTTGAAACATATTTAGAGCTCGGCGGCAACCTGCTGGATTCTGCACACGTATACTCGGACTGGGTACCGCCTGAGATAGCAAGAAGCGAGAGAGTCATCGGTGACTGGCTTGCAAGAAGCGGCAAGCGCGATAAAATTGTGCTGATTACCAAGGGCGGCCATCCGGATATGACCGGCGAAAATCCAGACACGCATATGAACCGCATGCACCGCGAAGATATGGTCAAAGACCTGGATGAGTCCTTAAAGCAGCTGCGCACGGATTATATCGACCTTTATTTCTACCACAGGGATGATGTGACCATTCCGGCAGAGGAGACGATTGAGGTTATGCAGGATTTTGTAAAACAGGGAAAAATCCGCTATTACGGCTGCTCGAACTGGTCAACAGAACGCATGATGGCAGCAGATAAATACTGTGCCGAAAAAGGGTACCGCAGCTTTGCAGCAAACCAGGCACTGTTAAACCTTGGATATAAATACATGAATCCTCTGGCAGACGATACGATGTGTGCCATTGACGGGGAAATGCAGGCTTACCATAAGAATAACCCGGGCAATCTGGCAATGCCTTATATGGGCGTGTGCAGCGGTTTCTTCCATATATATGACAGCAAGGGAGAAGAAGCAGTCAAAAACAGCCCGTATTATACAGAAGGCAACCTGAAAATGGCAAAGCGCATGGCAGAGCTCAAAGAAAAATACAACGCGACCATTACACAGATTGTACTTGGATTTTTCACGGTTCAGGATTTCCCGTGCGTGCCGTTATATGGCGCACAGTCTGCGGACACGCTTGCAGAAGCTGCAGGAACGTTTGAAATCAGCTTCGACAAAGAAGATTACATATTCTAGGCAATGCATCTGAAAGGGAAGGAGAAGTATTCTTATGGATATAATTTTAAAACTGGAAGATATCTGTAAAAGTTTCCCGGGAGTCAAGGCGCTGGACCATATGCAGATTGAGCTGGCCAGGGGTGAGATGCATGCAGTCTGCGGAGAAAACGGAGCCGGCAAATCGACGATGATGAAGGTTATCACCGGAGTGTACAAGGCAGACAGCGGCAATATGTACCTGAATGGCGAAAAAGTGTCAATCAGGGAACCGAATGATGCTTATGCAAAGGGGATTGCCATTATCTTTCAGGAGACCAGCCTGTTTAAAGACCTGACAGTCCTGGAAAATATCTTTATGGGACATGAGCCGGTAAAGAAAGTCTTTGGGGGCATTAACAATATCGATTACAAGGCTATGCGGGCAAAAGCGCAGCAGATATTTGAATTCCTTGGCATTGACAAGGATATCAGCTTTGATGCAAAGGTGGATGACCTTGGCGTGGCGGCAAAACAGATGGTGGAAATTGCCAAGGCGCTGACCTATGATGCAAATATCCTTATCTTCGACGAGCCGACCGCAGCACTGACGAGCAAGGACGTGCGCGCGCTGTTTGGGACGATTGCAAGGCTCAAGGCAAGCGGCATTTCCATGATGTATATCAGCCACCGCATGGAGGAGATTTTTGAAATCGCTGACCGCGTGACGGTTATCCGCGACGGCTCGTATGTCAGAAGCGCAGCAATCGGTGATGTTACGGAAAAAGAACTGATTGCATGGATGGTCGGGCGCGAGATGAATGAAATGTACCCGAAGGCAGAGGTAGAGATTGGCGGGCCGATTCTGAAGGTGAAAAACCTGTGCAAGGCCGGGCTGCTCAATAATATTTCTTTTGAGGTCCGGCAAGGGGAAATCTTCGGCGTAGCCGGGCTTGCAGGAGCAGGCAGAACCGAGATGGCAGAATGCTTGAGCGGCCTGATGCACAGCGATTCCGGCGATGTGGAGTTTTACGGCAAGCCGCTGAATGCAAAAGCATACAGGGATGCCGTGGATGCAGGATTTGTCTATATTTCCGAAGACCGCAAGAAATACGGGCTGAGTGTGCCTATGACAATTAAAGAAAACCTGACCATGTCGATTCTTTATAAAATATCCAAGACCGGTTTTATTGACTTCAAGGAAGAAGAACGGGTTGTGGATGATTATATGCAGAAGCTGCGTGTCAAAGCACCGGACCGGGAATTTGTGGTAGAGAATCTGTCCGGCGGCAACCAGCAGAAGGTACTTGTGGCAAAAGCGCTGTGCGCGAAGCCGAGGCTGCTGATTTTAGACGAGCCGACCAGGGGCGTGGATGTCGGGGCAAAATCCGAGATTCACAGGATTATCAGCAACCTGGCAAAGGAAGGGCTTTCGATTATCATGATTTCATCGGACATGCCGGAGCTTTTGGGCATGAGCGACCGGTTGATGGTTATCAAGGCCGGAACCAAAACAGGGGAGCTGGACAGGGCAGATTTCTCGCAGGAGAAAGTTCTTGAGATGGCTTTATAACTAAGGAGGAAAAAGAATGAAAACACAAAAAAATCCAATCGCTGCATTCTTTACTTCCCGGGAAGGATATCTGGCAATCTTTGTTGCTATCCTGTTTGTAGTGCTTTTCTTTACAACGAACTTAAGTGGAAGTATGTATATTTTCTTAAGAGACCTTGCCTACCTGATTGCGGGCGGCCTGGCTCTTATGATGGTCATTATGCTGGGTGAAATTGATATTTCTTCCGGTACGGTTCTCGGGTTAATCGGATTTGTAACCGGGACGACGTTAAAAATGGGGCTTCCGATTCCTGTGGTCGTTCTGCTTGCAGTCTGCGTGGGAATGATAAATTCCGCTGTTATCGCATTTATTACCGTGCGGTTCCGCGTGCCGTCCATGATTGTATCACTGGCTATGGTAAAGCTGCATGTCGGTCTGTTCCCGCTGCTGCCGGATGCCGGGTGGGTATCGAATATCCCGTCCCATATATCGGATGTCGGCGGCGCAAGGCTGTTTGGCGTATTTCCGGTAATCCTGATTTTTGCACTTGTCCTGCTTGTATTTTTCTGCTGGTTTATGAAATATACAAGATTCGGACGCAAGGTGTATGCTGTGGGCGGTAATAAAGAATCTGCAAAGCTGGCAGGCATTAATTCAGACCGCGTGACATTTATTACGTTCCTTATATCGGGCGCGCTGTTAGGCATTACAGCTGTAATGTACTGGCTGCCAAAGACACAGGTTATCCCGAGCGGTACCATCGGCATGGAAATGTATTTCCTTCCGATAGCAGTTGTAGGCGGTGTCAGCATTATGGGCGGTACCGGAAGGCCGATCGGCATACTGGTAGCCGGAATCCTGATTGCAATGCTGCAGAGGGCCTGCCTGCTGTTCGGCCTTGGAAACCAGTATGTATATTTAAGCTATGGCCTGATTGTGCTTGTAGCCGTATATGCAACGGTTTCTGATATTAAAATTTTCAAATCCAATAAGACAGCAGGAGGTGCATCATGAAACAGAAAATGAAAATATCTTATGAATTCATCATGTTTTTGATTCTGGCTGCACTGATTGTACTGTTTGGAATTCTGACAGGCGGCATTTTCTTTGACCCGGCTGTTATTCTCGGAACCACATCGGATATTGCTTACCTGGGCATTATGGCAATGCCGATGACGTTCGTAATACTGACAAGCGGCATTGACTTGTCCGTTGGCTTTATGATGGTGTCTTCGGCTATGGTATTCAGCGTTGTTTACCAGGCAACAGGCTATCATATCCTGTTTGCAGTACTTGCCTGCCTGGCATCCGGATTTGTATTCGGTTCCATTAACGGCGTGATTGCAGCAAAGACAAAAATCAACCCGTGGCTGATTACGATGAGCACGATGTACATATTCCAGAGTATTACCTGGTTTTTCGGTACTTCGTATGCGTTTTCCACCGGCTATGCAATTACCAACTTTGGCTACGGTACCATCGGAATCGTGCCAAACCAGCTGATTGTGCTCCTGCTTGCGTTTGCAGTCTTTTATATCCTGGATAAAAAGACTACCTTCGGGCGTTACATTCATGCAATCGGCTACAATGAGCATGCCGTAAACTATTCCGGCGTTAATGCCAACAAAATGAAATATTTTGCCTATATGATTATGGGCGTTGTCTGCTCTGTGTCAGCCATGATGTACCTTGGCAAAAGCTGGCAGGTAAACCAGACAACCGCTGTCAATATGAATATTGAAGTCATTGCACTCGTTGTACTCGGCGGCACGAGCACGGCAGGCGGCGTCGGCGGCGTGACAGGAACGCTGTTTGCAGCACTTATCGTGGGCGTGTTAAAAAGAGGGCTTGCACTGATGGGCCTTGGCGGGGATGTTTACAACTTCGTGCTTGGCGGCGTGCTGATTGCATCGCTGATTATGTTCGCATATCTCGAGAAGAAAAAGAAAATCGTCAGCCGTGAAATGGCAATTAAAAATATGGATGAATAATCATTACAATTTATCAAATAGGAGGATAATGATATGAAATTAAGAAAAGTAACAGCACTTGTACTGGCAGCAGTCATGACATTTTCTCTTGCAGCGTGCGGCGCTACACCGGATAATACACCGACGACATCCGGGAATGAAGCTTCCGGCGGAGATTCTGACAAAGAGGCAGATACTCCTGCACCGTCATCCGGCGGGGATGGCAAGCTGACCATTGCGTACATCCCGAAAGAGAGAAACGAAGCGTTCTGGCAGGCAGTAGAAAGCGGCGCACAGAGTGCGGCAGATACGCTTGGCGCAGAACTGAAAATGTACGGTGACCCGGCTGGCTCCAATACGGCTTCCAACCAGGCAACCTATGTAGAGACAGCAACACAGTCCGGCGTGGATGCCATTGCTTTCGCAGCACTGGATGCGGACAGCACGGACGCAGTGCTGCAGGCAGCTATGAACAAGGGCATTGCAGTCGTTGGCTTTGACTCTGACCCGGGCCCGGAAGCAAGGGACTGGTTCGTAAACCAGGCAGACCCGGAAGGTATTGCAAAAGCCTGCCTTGATGACCTGGTAAAGAACCTGGAAGGCAAATTCTCCAAAGAAAACCCGGCTGTTGTATACCTTGTATCAACAAACCCGACAACACCGAACCAGAATACATGGATTGAATATATCAAGAAGGTATATTACAGTGATTATGAAATCAAGCTTTCCGAAGCAGACGGCGTTTCCATTGACTTTGATGCTTCCAAGGAAAATACAAAATCCGGCAGCTTTACGGTAAATGACGCTTATGCATGCCTGGATGTGAAAGTAAACCCGGATAACGATATTATTTATGCAGGCGACGGTTCCGGCAATGATATCATTCCTGGCGTTGTTGCAGCACATCCGGAAATCAATGCACTGGTTTCCCTGACAACAAACGTTATTGATACCTGTGCACAGACCATTAAAGACCTGAATATGCAGGAAACCTGTATTTTCAACGGAATTGCAGTTCCGGCATCCTGCGAATCTTACCTGACAGACGGCATTATGACAGAGGTTGTACTCTGGCAGGCATATGACCTTGGATATCTGGCAGTAGAAGCAGCTGTTGCAGCAGCGAAGGGCGAGCTTACCGGGGATAAATATGTATCGACACTTTCCGGCACAACACAGGTAGAAGGCGTATCAGAATATCCGGCAGAAGGCCATAAGATTAACGGCAAGGAAATTATCCTTGGAGACCCGGCTACCTTTACACTGGACACCCTGGGGGCATGGAAAGAATAATAAGGAGTTTCCAATATGAGATATCTGGTGGGAATAGACAATGGAGGAACCTTTTCAAAGGCGGCAGTCTTTGACGAGGATGGAAATCAGATTGCGGTAGCCAGCGAAGGAACCGTAACGATTACCCCGAAACCCGGATATACAGAGCGTGATATGGAGCAGCTCTGGCAGGTCAATGCCAGAGCGGTCCGTACCGCAATCGAAAAAAGCGGGATTGACCCGCAGCAGATAAAGGGCGTATCATTTTCCGGGCACGGAAAAGGCTTATATCTGGTGGACGGGGAAGGCAGGCCGGCTTACAACGGCATTCTGTCGACAGACAGCAGGGCCTGGGAATATATAGAAAAATGGCACAAAGACGGGACGAGCCAGAAGGTATATCCGAAAACATACCAGGATATTCTCGTTATGCAGCCGGTGGCGCTGCTGGCCTGGATGAAAGACCACGCCCCGCAGGTGCTGCAGAACACCCGTTATATTTTTGCAGTCAAGGACTATATCCGGTATATGCTGACCGGGGAAGCTTTCGCAGAATACACGGATTTTACAGGTGCCAATCTCGTAAACCTGAATACGGGTGCTTACGACAGGGAGCTGTTAGGGCTGTTTGGCATCGAAGAAGTATATGAAAAGCTTCCGCCGCTGCGCTATTCGAGCGATGTCTGCGGACATGTCACGAAAAAGGCGAGCGCGGAAACAGGCCTTCCGGAAGGAATTCCTGTAGCGGCCGGGATGTTTGATGTGGATGCCTGCGGCATTGCATCGGGCCTTGCAGATGAAAACCAGATGTGCATGATAGCAGGCACGTGGAGCATCAATGAGTTTATTGCAAAAGAACCGGTAACGAATGGCACCGTGGCATTAAATTCCATGTTCTGCATCCCGGGCTATTATCTGGTAGAAGAAAGCAGCCCGACCTCGGCTGGAAATATGGAATGGTTTGTCCGCAATCTGATGGGCTATGAAAAACAGGAAGCAGAACAGCAGAAGGGCTCCGTATATGACATTACAAACGAATGGGCTGCATCGATTGAGCCGCAGGACAACAGCCTGGTTTTCCTTCCGTTTTTGAACGGTTCCAACGAAGACCCGCTTGCAAAGGGCACGTTTGTAGGACTGACTGCATACCATACGAAAAAGCATATGCTGCGTGCAGTATATGAAGGAATTGTATTCTCGCACCTGACACATGTCAAAAAGCTGCTGTTAAACCACGAAATCCCGGCATCCATCCGCCTGTCCGGCGGAGCGGCCAATTCCCGGGTGTGGGTGCAGATTTTTGCAGACGCGCTTCAGATTCCGGTAGAGACAATCTCGGATAAGGAGCTTGGCGCTCAGGGCGCGGCTATGGCAGCCGGCATCGCAGCTGGCATTTACAGCGGCTATCAGGAAGCAGTGCAGCGCACGGTCACCATTACAGACCGCGTCCTGCCAAGGACAGAGTACAAAGAGATTTACGAACAAAAATATGCCGCTTACCGGGGCGTGATTGAAGGTCTCGGCAGTGCATGGCAGTTTTTTAAAAACCAGTAGGATATCCTGGGACAGGGACTGCGTACAGGGCGGTTCCTGCTCCCGGGATTTTTATATCATCCGGAAAGTTCTCTGATTTTCCTTATGATATAAAAAAGTTCCCCAGGATGCGCACGCAAACGGGATTTTTATCTACCGGAAATTTTAAGAAGGAGGAGTTTATGAAAGCATATACACTTGGCATGTATGAAAAAGCAGTTCCAAATGAGCTGTCATGGAAAGAAAAACTGGAAGCTGCCAGGACAGCCGGATATGATTTTTTTGAAATCAGTATCGATGAAACAGAGGAAAAATTAAACCGGCTGAAAATGAGCGGTGAAGAACGGCAAAAGCTGTGCCAGCTTATGCATGAGATTGGAATGCCAATCCGCTCGATGTGTTTAAGCGGCCACCGCAAATACCCGATGGGAAGCAGCAGCCCGCAGACGGAACAGCGCAGCATGGAGATTATGGAAGATGCCATTCAGTTTGCAGACGATTTGGGAATCCGCATGATTATGCTGGCCGGATATGATGTCTATTACGAGGAAGGCTCTGAGGAAACGGCAGCCCGGTTTTTGAAAAACCTGGAAAAAGCTGTGAAGCTGGCAGCACGCCATGGCATGATACTGGCATTTGAGACAATGGAGACAGATTTTATGAATACGACAGGCAAAGCCATGGAATATGTCCGTAAAATCGCATCCCCGTACCTGCAGGTATACCCGGATATTGGAAATATTACCAACGCAGCCGTTGCAGCCGGAACGGATGTGCTGGAGGACTTAAGGAGCGGCAGCGGAAATCTGGCTGCACTGCACTTAAAAGAGACAATGCCGGGAAAATTCCGGGATATGATGTACGGCGACGGCCATGTGGACTTTGAAAGTGCCATAAAAACAGCGTGGGAGCTGGGCATCCGCCGGTATGTGACAGAATTCTGGTACCTTGGCAGCGAAACGTGGCGGGAAGACCTGAAAAAAGCACACGATGCCATGAGCAGCCTGCTGGATAAGCAGTAGCACGGGCATAAATCCGGCCCGGATTCTCACAGGCAGAATCCGGGCCGGCTGCATTGCAGGGTTACGCAGCTTTTCTCAGCAGAATACGATAATCCGGCCTGGAGAAGCCTGAGGCGGAATGCTTCTGGTCGTTGCCGAATAATAGACGAGCAGGAACTGGTTGCCGGGACTGCAGTCAAACGGCTGGCCATTGACAGTCTGTACCATCGTACTGTCTGCGATGTTCAGCTGTAAAGAGCGGTCAGAGGCCAGAAGGCTGCGGTTAAAATGCTTCAGCGTTACCTGTTCATTCCGGCCGGTCACCGTGACAATCTGGGCGCGGTACTGGGGCGGAAATATCAGGGGTACCGGAAGGCTGCTGTCATAAAAAGCCGTTACGCGCATGCCCGTGCGCAGCTGCCGGCTGTCAATCACAAGTGTATTGGAATCTATGGCAAAATTCACAATGCCATTGGCCGTGCGCAGGGCACTCATCTGGCTGCAGCAGTCATTACCCCGTGCAATATTCATAATCGTGCCTGTAACAGGAACAAGTGTTTCAAGTGACATAATCAAACCTTTTTCTTTTAAAATATGCTGGCGGCGGTGAAATGGTACTTCTGTTTGTATTACTGTCCCAGATCCAGATGGGAAGAAGCATGCAAAAGAAAAAACCCTGTAAATCTGAAATTTACAAGGCTTCCCAAGGGTTAAGTGCGGAAGATGGGACTTGAAAACCCATACCCGCTGAAAATCATTGAAAAAAGGAGGGTTCCGGCGCTTCATCTGCCCACCGTACCGAAAACGTACCAGACAAAATCCGGTTCTTGATTTCCAATAGAAAAGGTGCTAAACTATGCATGAAAAGTATAGGAAAGTTAAAAAGCTGTTACTGTATCGTATTTGTTCAAAGTGCGGGAATTGCGATATTAAGGAGGGGTTCGTTATGAGTGAAAGAGAGTTAGCCAAACAGATTATTGATAAACTGCCGGAATATAAAATCAGCAGTCTGCTTCTTTTTTTGAGGGGAATACAGTTTGACGATGATATAGAGGATGACTTGTATTGTGAAAAATTAGTGGAAGAATATCTAAATAATCCGGACCCAGAAAAGCATGAAACAGTTACACTTGAAGAACTGGCGGCAAGGGAAGGGATTGCATTGTGAAAAAGTACAGAATCATCATTGAAAAACTGGCAGAAAAGTTTATCATAAAACTGCCAAAGCCGGATAAGGAAAGGGTTTTAAGGGCGATTCACGAACTGCCGGCGGGAAACGATATAAAGCGTCTGAAAGGCAGGAAAAGCATGGGGTTTACAGGCTCCGTGTGGGCGATTACCGGATTATTTATAAAGTGAACAATAATGAATTAATTATTTGTGTGATCGATGCCGGAAACAGGGGGCAGATATACAGTAAATATTAACAGGACAGGCATTGTCTGACAGTCTGGAGATGGGTCTGTGACATACTGCCAGGCATAATTAAAGTAATTTAGAGATATGGGGGCATATCAGATAGTAAAAATCTGATATGCCTTTTTGTATAATCATTTATTTTTTTGGCAGTGCGTAGAATGCGCATGTGAGTTTGCTAAAAATGGCTGTCGATATGACGAAGCGGCGGGTGGACAGGGAAGACTGTCAACCCCTTTACCGACAGGCACTTGCCTAAGCAAGTGGGGGTTTATAGTCTGGTGTAAAGCCAGCCGATAACCGCATCATTGTAAGGGGCTTGGTTTCCGCGCTTTTTGGAAATCAAGCCTTAACTGTCTGAATGTTTTCCGGCTTTTCACAGACAGCGGCTCTTGAATCTGGGGCGTTTTTCGGCACGTCCAGTGTTGAAGTATGGACAGGAATCAGTTTCTGCTTTGGGTACATTATACTGCGGGAAAAGTAAACGACTTTTTTAAAATTTTGCACATGGATAAAAAACACTGGTTTTGGCAGAATAGAAATGAGAAAGAACTTGATTCATAGATGGGACTATGGTATCTTAAATTAAGAAGTATCAATGCCAGGAAGAAAGCAGGTGAGTTTATGGCATATGCATTACAAGATGAAAAAGTGAACGAAACAATCAATTACGAAAAAATGCTTAAAATGCTTGACCGAGGCATTGACGATATGGAAGCCGGGAGAGAATTGCCTTTAACAGAAGCTTTTGCTAAAATTACTGAATTAAGGAACAGGCGGAGAAATGCAGAAGTATAAAGTTATCGTAACGTGGGAAGCTGTTTATGATATAGCCGAAATTGCAGATTATATAGAAGCGCAGTTTGGGATAGCAAGGGCTGACCGCTTTCAGGAAGAAATAAAGGAACGTTTGGATAAACTTGGAATATTAGGCAGCATTTTCGGAAAGACATATCTGTGTTATCGTGGATATTCTATTTACAAAAACCCATTTCCGCCGTCTGTAATTTTTTACATTATCATAGAATCCGAAAAAGTACTAGTATAACCCAATTTAAATAAGCACACGTTTGGCTGGCCTGAATTTCCGAGCGCACATGGCAAAAATCCTCAATGTACCCCGGTACACCTCCGGTTTTTGCCATGTACGCTCAAAAATTTATTCTCAGTCAAACGTATACTTATTTTAATCGGGTTATACTAGCTTTGCCCAGCTGGAACAAGGTGAAATTATTTATAAATCGCTCGAGGAATTGAGGGCTATGATTGATGAATGATTTCACTTTTTCTCGAGATGCAATGGCTGAATTCATAGAGCGGATTAAAAAAGACAAGAAAACGGCAAATAAACCAATGATTCTTTTCTACTGACTTTAGGGATTCTGCGATATCAGCCGGGATTTTCTTTTTCACATTTTCCCGGCTGTATTCCTTCCAAAAAAGGTTACTGTCCACTCCGTGAACAGTAACCATCGCAAATCTGCTTTTCTCCCTTATCCCCAAAAGCACTACACCGTCTTATTCAAAAATACCGACATCCGGCTCTGCCCGCCTGCTGTCATATACTGGAATGCTTTGTAAGCATCCCCGGATGACTCTGGCTGCTGGAATGTATTGACACCGTTTCCGTCTTTGATTTTCATTGCCAGCACTTTTACCGGCTCTTTTGCCTGTGCTGCTTCCTGCGGCTGCGCTGCCTGCTGTGCCTGGCCGCTGGCAGCTGTCTGCGTGCTGCTTTCGGATTCCTGTTTTCCGCTTTCCAGCTCCGTGCCTGTCAGCTTTTCATAAATCACCCTTGTAAACAGCTGCAGAAATTCCAGATAATCATCGTAATCAAAGTACCGGTTCAGGATATCCCCAAGCGTATTTGTACTGCCAGATGCAGCAGAAGATGTTCCTGCCAGCTGTCCCTGGGCATACGAAGCCAGCGCCGGTGCCGGGCTTCCAGATGTGGTGCTGTCCGGAATTGTCACGCCTTCCTGCAAAAAGCCGAGTATTTTCGTAACATAATTCTGTGTTTCTTTAAATGGCGGAATCCCGCCGTATTTTTCCACATTTCCGCTGCCGGCATTGTAAGCTGCCAGCGCAAACGGGATATTCCCGCTGTATTTTTCCAAAAGGCGGCTGATATACTGCGCCCCGCCCATAATATTCTGCTCCGGGTTATAGGCATCCGACACGCCGAGCGACGCTGCCGTTGCAGGCATCAGCTGCATAATGCCCATCGCCCCGCTGTGAGAAGTCGCATCGGAACGGAAATTCGACTCTGCCTTTGCCATCGCCTTGAGCAGGTCCTTCGATACGTTATAAGTATCAGAAGCTTTCTGGAAAATCTGTTCCAGGTAATCCCCGTAAGAAAGGGATGCCTGATTCATATAATTTGAAAAATAAGTACTGTCTGTGCTCTGTGTCCCTGCTGCCTGATTCTGTCCCAGCACGCCACTGATATCTGTAATTCCATTGACATTCATAATATTCAGCCTTTCCCGTTATTCTGAACCGGACTCAGCCCGACCGTAGCCGTTCCCGGAACCGATGTTCCTGTCAGCAGAGCCGCAAAAGTTTCGATTTGTTCTCCTAAAATCAGTATCTGGGCTTTTTTATGTACACTTGCAAAAGCATCCGCCCCGATTTCTTTCAGCCTGGCGGCATTGATTGTCAGCTTTTTTAATTTCCTGCACTGGTAAAATGCTTTCGGGCCGATTCCTTCGACATCTGCCTGAATCAGCACCTCTTTGAGCTTATCCGAGCCTGCAAAGGCACTCTGCGCAATCCGTTCTACCTGAAATTCCACGCCATCCAGTATTACCGTGTCCGGCACGGTAAGCGATTCGCTGCCCTGCACAGCTCCCGTACAGACAGCCGTCCGCCCTTCCATATCCAGAACCTGGTATTTCAGGCCGCCCTGCGCAAAGTCCCTTGGATAAGATGACGGATTCTGCTTTCCGACGGACAGTCCCACAGGCGCTTTCACATACCAGCAGCGCCCCGCAGATTCCACGGTAATCGATGCCTGTGAAACCGGGTATCTGCCCTGCGGCTTATTATTCGCCGGGTCGGAGCAGTAAAACACGCCGTCCGTATAATCCGTAATTAAAATTGCATGCGGCTTGCGCGAATTATAAATCACAATCCCTTCCGGGTGCTTGTCCAGAAGCGAAATCAGTTCCTTTTTGGAAGACAGTGTTTTATGCGCTACCGTAATACCGGCTGCCTTAAAATTCCACTTCAAGCCGCTTCCCTCGCTCCAGGCACTTTTGCGGATGGACTGCTCCGTAATCTGTTTCCAGTCCGCATTTCCGGAAAGCATGGCTGCCCTGCGAATCATCATGGCACTTGCAGCCAGCGTGCAGACACGGGCCTGTGACTGTTTTAAAAACACGTCTTTGCCGTTTAACTGTTCAAAGGAAACCCCGGCATTTTCTCCTGATGTCCCGGACGCTTGTGATGTGCCTGTGTTATCCGAAGCACCGGCTCCTGTATTCCCTGCAGCCTGCGTGCTGTCTGTATCTGCTGTATTTTGTGCAGAACCATCTGCCGTTTCTGCTTTTTGAGTATTCTGCGTGCCTTCCAGGATGCCGGCTTTGGCATTTCCCGCAGCTGCCAGCTCCTGTATTTTTTCAAACCCCTGCGTTTTTCCAGATGCTGCCCGCGCTGTCTGCACAGCCGCCCTGCATGGAAGTGCCTGCAGCAGAAACGCGGTACCCGCTGTAATGCAGGTAATATATGTTATGATTCGTTTTGCTGTTTTATGCTTGTGCACCATATTGAAAACTCCTGTCCCTGTTTCTTTTCCCACGGTTTCAGTTTACCGCATTTTGCTGCATCTGGCAAGCAGGGAATTGAAGAAATTAATATCAAAAATTAAATTCCTTTAAACATAAAATTAAATTCCATCTTTTTATCCGCATTAATGCAGTATTCCGGATGCACCCGCGCACCCCAGCTGTCATCCCCGCCAATGCCCATCTGTGCAAGCGATACCCGCACGACGGTGCTGTGCACGTTTGGCAGCTCATAGCTGTGTGCAGCATGCTCCATTTCATGCGGCGTATAAGGCAGTGCCGAAAAATTGATGGAATCTCCTGCAAACAGCATTCCCCGGCCCTTATAATCCGTCACGCTTGCATAACGCACGCCTGCTTTATTGCCGCATTCCTGCGGAACGAGGTATTTTGCCAGATTGTCCATGACTTTGTTTTTGTACAGGCCAAGCTTTGCACCCTCTTTGCGGTCTGCATAGGTTTCTGCCGGCCCGAGCCCGTACCAGGTGACATGGTCATAATCGGCATTCAGGCAAAACATCATGCCAAACTCCGGCATGCCGCCAAGCCCTTCCACCGGGTCATAGGAAAGCTTTGTATATACCGCGCCGTCTCCGCAGACCGTATATGCAACGCTGCAGGCACTCGCAGGAGATGTCGGCAGGTCATACTGGTATGTTACGGTAACCGTACCGCCGTCTTCGGTCACGGTAATTGGATTTTCACGCAGTGTCTGCGCATTTTTATGGCTGGCATACAGGCTCGCAATTTTCCACTGGGCATAGCGTGCCGGAGCCAGGCTCCCCATATCGTTATCTACCGGGGCGCGCCAGAAATTCGGCATCGGGATTTTTTCAATCAGCTCTTTTCCGGCATACCGGTAAGAAACAAGCCCGCCGTTTAAAACCGAAAACAGCACTTCGAAGCCGTCTCCCTTCACGCCTGTATTCAGCTTTCCATGAATCACGCGCAGCGGCTTTGTGCTCTTTTTCCATGGAAACGGCTTTTTGAATACCTTCTGCCCGAATGCCATCTCGTGACCTGCCTTTGCCCATAACGTGTCTTCTTTCAGCCGGAACGAAATAGTAATGGCATATTCCCCGTCCTCTTTATCCGCAAACGGAAGCGGAAACGTCCCGTCAGACTGCGCAGGCACGGAAATATCCAGGGCTTTACGTGCAATAACCGTCCCGTTTTTCTGCAAAAGCGCCACACATGCATAGGAACCGGTATTTAAAAACAGGTGTTTATTGATTACCGTAAACGTATCACCGGTAAATTTCACGGAAATATTCTGGTAATTGAATTTTACTTCCTGCATTTTTGGTGATTCATCGCGCTCGCCGCCGTATACAATCCCGTTGCCGCTGAAATTATAATCCGTCGGGCGCTCGCCGAAATCGCCGCCATAAGCCTGGAATTCTTTTCCATAGCGGTCTTTTTTCAAAATGGACTGGTCAATGTAATCCCAGATAAATCCGCCCTGGTACCGCGGGTGCGTATCGGTCAGGTCTGTATATTTATGCATTGCCCCGCACGAATTTCCCATGGCATGGGTATATTCACAGCAGATAAACGGCTTGTCCGGATGTTCTTCCAAAAACCGTTTCACTGATTCCACAGACGGGTACATCTGGCTTTCCATATCACTCGAGCCATTATAGCTGCGGTCATGGAATACCCCTTCGTAATGCACAAGCCGGTACGGGTCTAAGCTTCGAAACAGCTGCGACATCTCATAAATCACTTTCCCGCCAAAGGATTCGTTGCCGCACGACCAGATCAGTATCGAAGGATGGTTTTTATCCCGCTGGTAACACGAATTGACACGGTCGAGCATAACCGCTTTCCATTCTTCGTGATTTCCGGGCACTGCTGCATCCGGCCCTGTCTGGCCGCGTTCCACCGGATCCCAGGAGCCGTGCGACTCCATGTTGTTTTCTGCGATTACATACAGCCCGTATTCGTCACACAGCCGGTAAATCCTGGAATCATCCGGGTAATGGCAGGTCCGGATGGCATTGATATTATTACGTTTCATCGTCACGATGTCTGTCAGAATCTCCTCATCCGAAACCACCCTGCCGGTTTTGGACGAAAATTCATGGCGGTTGACGCCCTTAAATACAATCCGCTTTCCATTTAAGCACATCAGCCCGTCCTTCATCTCAAAACGGCGGAATCCGGCTTTCTGCGGAATAACTTCCATCAGGCTTCCATCCGCATCAAAAATTTCCAGCAAAAGGTCATATAAATAAGGAAACTCTGCACTCCAAAGCTTTGGATGCTCCACCGCATAAGAAAGCTGTACATCTCCTTTCAGCGGCACCGTATCATCCACAAGCGGTTCCATCCCGCAGCCGCACGCGGCACCTTCGATTCCATGCGCTCTTAAGGTGATATGCATGCTGCCTTCTCCCTGCACCTTCAGCGCAAGCTTCAGCTGCGCATGAATCAGGTCTTCTTCCAGGACGGGTTCTGTTTTGATATCCCATACGTGTACCTTCGGCACGGTATACAGGTAAACACTGCGGTAAATGCCGGAAAACCGGTAAAAGTCCTGGTCTTCGCACCAGCTGCCGCTAGTCCACTTAAATACCTGTACCGCCAGCTTGTTTTCGCCTTCGGTTATGTAAGGCGTCAGTTCGAACTCAGACGGCGTAAAGCTGTCCTCGCTGTAGCCTGCAAAATGCCCGTTTACCCAGAGTGCAAGGCCGCTTTCCGCACCCTGGAACGAAATATAAACCGGATTTCCCGCAAAATGCTCCGGCATCGTAAAATATTTCACATAGCTGGCCACAGGGTTAAATTCTTTTGGAATCTCATCGGTCCAGATTTCTTCCCGTCCGTCCCACGGGTACTGGACATTGGCATACTGCGGAATATCATACCCTTCCATCTGGATATGTGCCGGAACGCGGATATCATCCCACGGCCTGCAGTCATATTCCGGCTGTTCAAATCCGGGTATGGCCTGGGCATAATTTCTGGCATAGTGGAATTTCCAGATGCCGTCCAGGGAATAGCGAAATCCCGTCTGCCCTGTCAAAGCTTCTTCCCTGCTCTGGTAACACACATGGTCTGCATGTGCGTCCAGCCTTTTCTCCGCAAAATACTGCGGATTTTTTACCTGTTCATAATCAAAACCTGACATGTATTCTGTTCTCCTTTTCTGTGATAAATATCATTATATCGGTATTTTTTCACACCGTAAAGATAAAAAGTTCAGATAATTCAGTTTTTGCCATCCGCTGCAGGCCCTCCATGTGCCTGTAAAGCTTCATTCATGCTCCCCGTCCGGTACCCCTGCAAATCCAGCGAAACATATGAAAACCCATAGCCGCGCAGCGTCCGGTAAATCCGCTCACGGACTGCTTCATCCAAAAAGCGTGCAAAATCCTGCGGCAGCACCTCGATGCGTGCCATGGTGCCATGCATCCGCACGCGCATCTGGGTAAATCCCATATCCAGCAGCAGCTGTTCGGCCTGTTCAGCCATAGCGAGCCTGCCAGCTGTAATTTTTTCGCCATATGCAAATCTGGAAGCCAGGCAGGCAGAGGAAGGCTTGTCCCACTCTGCAAGGCCCATCCGCCCGGCCAGCATGCGGATTTCCTGTTTCGAAAGCCCGGCTTCCCGCAGCGGGCTTTTTATCCCAAGCTCCGCCACAGCCCGATGCCCGGGACGGTAGTCTGCGTCATCATCGGTATTTGAGCCTTCGATGACACAGGCTGCCCCCTGCTCTTTCGCTGTTTCCAGCATCATTTCCATAATCCCACGCTTGCACAGATAGCATCGGTTTGGAGGATTTTCTGCAAATCCCTCAATTCCCAGGCAGTCCGTCTCACGGATAATATGGCGGATGCCATGCCGTGCACAAAACTGCCCTGCTTCGTCCAGCTCCCGCCGCGGAAAGACACAGGAACTGGCTGTCACAGCCACCACCCGGCTTCCCAGCACATCCTGCGCTGTCTTTAACAGAAACGCAGAATCCACGCCGCCGGAAAATGCCACAGCCACGCTTCCCAGTTCTTCCAGATACTGTTTTAAACGGGCCTGTTTCTGCTTTATCTCCATCCGGACTCCTTTCCATGCCTTCCTTTTCTCAGGATTTTTTCAGGCGTTTTTCAAACATAATATAATAACAGTTCAATTCAAAATCACTGCACCGCTGTTTGTTCTGTGGCAGAAATGACAGCAGTTTTTCCCGCACCTCCTGGCTGCACAATTCCAGCCTTAAAGCTTCATCAATTCCATTCTGCTTTAAAAATATCCCGGTTTCTGAAATGGCCCTGTCTATCTTTCGTTTCTCAACGGTAAAATCCATATTATAACGGGACTGTGCTTCCCATTCACTCAGCATTTCTGCATGGTCATCCACCCATTCTGTAACCTTTACGTTTGCTCCATTATGAATAACCATCTGTAACAGCTTTGGAATCCGGTGTGTATTTGGCACAGTCACGCCAACGCATTCCAGGGCACCCTTCAATGTTTTTTCCACACACTGCTGTAAATGATAAGCAGCGATATTCAAAAACATTTCATCCGGAAATGGCGTCTTATATAAAGTCAGGGCAGCCTGATAGTCCAGATAGGCGCTTTTAAACAGCCTCACATCACACATACTGCTGCCCCCTGTCAAATAAAAGAAGTCCTGTCCGTTCAATTTCTTTGTACAGCCTGTTTTCCTGTTCCAGATTCGTAACGATATCTATTTCACAGTCTGCAGCCGGTTCTGTCTGCAGCGGCAGATTTTTATCCTTTTTTTCAATATACAAATCAATATCACTGAAACTGCTGCATCGAAATTCCAATGCACTTCCAAACAGGACAATTTTCTGGACGTTGAAATCCTGCTGCAGTTCTTTTAGTATTTTCTGCACCCTTTTCTGCATTAGCGGGTGGACACGGTTGCAGTTTTCAAAGTCCACGCCTTCTTTCACCTCAAAGTCCCACATTTCCTTAAAATTATTCAATCGAATCCCCCTCTCGCGTAACCTGCAGGATGGCAGCTTTTAAAAATACTGTTTCAGATACTCTGCCGCTGAAACCGCTGCGTTTGCGCCATCCGAAACTGCCGTTACCACCTGGCGCAGCGCTTTTGTACGTACATCTCCTGCCACAAAAAATCCGGGTGCGGATGTTACGCCCGTTTCATCTGCCACAACATATCCTGCTTTATCAAGCTCCACCACGCCCTTTAACGGCTCTGTCTGTGGCTGCATTCCGACCGCCACAAACGCCCCGCTGACCGGAAGCTGCCGGCCGTCTTTTAATTCCAGCGCTGTTACCGTCTGTTCGCCGACAATCCTGGCCGGAGCCGCGCTTGTGAGGATTTCCACATTTTCCTTTTCCCGCAGCTTTTCCACAGCGGATGCAGAACCCCGGAATTCGTCCCGCCGGTGGATTAAATAAACTTTGCCGCACAAATCAGACAGGTACAGGGCATCCCCAAGCGCCGTGTCTCCGCCGCCGATAACCGCTGCTTCTTTTCCCCGGTAAAAGGCCCCGTCGCAGACGGCACAGTAAGAAACACCCCTGCCGGCAAATTTTTCCTCGCCGTCCACGCCCAGGCGGCGGTGTGACGCTCCTGCACAGTAAATCACGGTTCTGGCTGTAACGGTCTGCCCGTCTGCAAAATGCACCTTCCACACTCCTGCTTTTTCGCCGGGCTCTGCCGAAAACCCGTCTGCCATGCCTTCATAAAACTCTGCCCCGAGCCGGAGCGCATGCTCACGGAACGCTTCCCCCATATCATATCCATTCATCCCAAACATGCCGAGATAATTATCCACCTGGTCGCTTTCCGCAATCTGGCCTGTGCCATGATATTCCTTTTCCGCAACCAGCACATCCAGATTGGCACGCTTTGCATAAACAGCCGCACTCAGCCCGGCCGGCCCGCTTCCAATAATCAGCACATCAAATATCTGGTTTTCATTCATCTTCCATTCACCTTCCATTCTGTTATTCTTTTCATAATTTGTTATTCCATATCTCTTTTCCATATCTGTTATTCGTTCCACCCTGCCGTCTCCTGCATCAGGACACAGGCTTCCTGCCCGTCTTTCATATTATATGCACACCCGGACGGCAGATACACAAAAAAGGACGTGCCCCGGCCCGGCTTTGACCGGACTTTGATATATCCGTTTTCGCTGGCAATCATCTCCCGTGCCAGATACAGCCCGATGCCGGTCCCTTCCTGCCCGCTGACCGCGGGAGAACGGTAAAACCGCTTGAATATTTCCGCTGTCTCGCTTTCTGTCATGCCGATTCCGGTGTCCTGGATTTCAATCCTTGCAAACATCCCTGTGTCCATCACCCTGACCGTAACCGACCCGCCCTTTGGCGTATACTTGACCGCATTATCCACAATATTCGCAACGGCTTCCGCTGTCCACTTGCGGTCAAAATATGCCCTGGCTTCTGCCGGCTCATACGCGATGCTAATCTGCTTTTCCTGCGCCGCATGTGCTGCCTGCCTTACGGCTTCTTCCAGCATCGGCGAAAGCAGGTTCCATTTCGGATGCAGCACAAACGCACCCGTTTCCAGCCTGGATGCCTTTACCAGAGACACAATTAAAAAATTCAGCTTCTGTGCCTGGCGGTTTATCTCCTGTACAAACTCCCGCTCCTCTTTCGGAAGCTCCCGTTCTTCCAGCATCTGCGCGTACAGCAAAAGATTTGCAACCGGAGTCTTTGTCTGGTGGGAAATATCCGAAATCAGCTGCTTTACTTTTTCCTTTTCCCCGGACAGGTTCCTGGCAGATACCGCCGAAGCGGAAAGATAATCTGCCAGCTTTGCTTCCAGTGAAGATAACAGGCTTTCATCATAGCGGCTTTCCTGAAAGCTGCCGTCTGCGGCATGCTCTAACATCCGCTCCATGTGTTCCAGTATCCGCCTGACGCGGGCATGCTCCAGCCACACCCACGCGGCAGATATCAAAAACAGAATGGCTGCCAAGCCCAGTATTTGTGTTATTTCCATAATCTGACGCCCCGATGCCTTCCTGTATATGAAATCCAGCCGATGCAATTTAATCCGCACAGCCCGCAGCCCAGACATACCCGATTCCATACACCGTCTTAATATACCGCGGCTTCCCCGGAACATCTTCCAGCTTTCCCCGCAGCCGCCTTATAGTCACAGACAGCGCATTTTCATCCACGTATTCCGCCCCGTCTGTCCAGATTTTATCCACCAGCATTCCCCGTTCCATTGTAATGCCTGGATTCATGACCAGCTGCTTTAGCAGCTTCTGCTCCGTCTTGCTCAGTTCGATTTCTGTCCCGTCCTTCCAGAACTTCATATTGAAAAAATCAAACACAAATGCATCCAGCCGCACGGCTTCCTGTTTTTCTGTTTCCCTGCGCCGCAGCTGCGCGTTCACCCGCGCCCGCAGCACCGCCAGGCTGAACGGCTTGGTTACATAATCGTCTGCCCCGGATTCCAGGCCCGCCACAATATCCGTCTCCATATCATTGGCCGTCAGGAAAATCACCGGCATGGAAGAAGTCCTGCGCAGCCTGCACAGAAAATCCAGGCCGCTTCCATCCGGCAGGCCGACGTCCAAAACTATCAGGTCACAGGAAGCCCGTGCAAGCTCCGCTTCTGCTTCCCGTATCGTCCCGCAGGGCACAAACGCGTATTCTTCAGATTTCAAGGCAAGGCAGATGCCGTTGCAAAGTGCCCTGTCATCTTCTACTACCATAATCTTTTTCATGCTGCCCTGCTCCTTTTTCTGATACTTTTCCACGGTTACTCTGCTTCAAAGACCTCATACTGCCTCTGCGGCCCGCCGCATACCGGACACCGCTGCGGCGCTTCGCCTGTCATGACATTTCCGCAGATTGGGCAGACATAGACGGTCTTTTGTTCAAACTGTTCCATATCCTGCGCTTTTTTTAACAGGGATGCATGCTCCCGCTCTGCTGCTGATGCAGCTGCATAAGCCTGTTCTGCCAGCGGGCTTTGATGCTCCCCTGCATACTCGCCAAGCATCCGGTAAAGGCGCTCATATTCAAATTCTTCCCCGGGCACATAAGTCCCGACAGACTCGGTAAATACCGGCGGATGCTCAAGCACCGCATAAAAATTCCTTGCATGGTAATATTCCGAAGCAGCCAGTGCCCGGAACAGGTTTGCGATATGCTCCATTCCCCTGCGTTTCGCACGGTCTGCAAACATCAGGTATTTTAAATGCGCCATCAGCTCGCCCTGCACCGTTTCTTCGAGCTTCTGTTTTAAAACCGGGTCTTTGCGCTCCCTGGCATATCCGTTTTCGGACAAATCCGAAATCCGGTACAAAAGCTTCCCGTCTTCTTCGTAAAAATGCACGACATGATGCTCCACATCACAGGCACGGATATCTTTTGACACATCTTCAATCATGGCTCCGCCGCCGCCCGTACAAATCAGCGGTATGCCGTCCGTTTCATCCACAAACCGTGAATGCACGTGCCCGCAGAGCAGGTATTTTACTTTTTCCTTCCATGGCCCGTAAGCTTCTTTGAGCCTTGTAAATTCTTCCTCAGATACACAGTTTAAAATAAAATGGTTCGGCACCGGGATGTGGAATGCGAGAATTGCCTGCTGCACATCATCCCGCGCAAGTACTTCAGACAGCAGCAAAAGCCCCTCGTCTTCGAACGTGCGGAATGCATTATCCAGCACGATAACGGCAAAATGCTCTGTTAAAAGTGCATAATTTTTCAGCCCGAAGTAATCGCTGTATGCGCCTGTATCGTGGTTTCCGCGCAGCGTATACACATCATTGCCGGCAAGCACCTGCGTCATGTCCCGGATGGTCCTGTAATAGTGTCCGGTTCCGGCCGGCACCAGGTCGCCCGCAATCAGCGTAATATCATCCCCGCTGCACGCTTCCAGCGCTGCGGCATATACCTTCATATTATAAGTGCCAAGCCCCTCGCATCCCGGGTCCCCGATAACGCCCATCGAGTGAACGCCGGATAACTGTGTAATCTGCTGCTGTACCTGTTTCATTTTGTTCTGATTCATGTTTTGTCCCCTTTTTTCTTTTCCTGCTGTTTTCTTTTATTCGTTACAAGGCTCTTTTCCGGGCAGAACGGATGTATGTGCCTGATGCTTCCTGATTCATTTTACCACATAGCAGGCAGGCTGTCTCCCCTCTCCTGAAAAAAATCGCTTCGCGATGGCTTTTATTGCACTTTTCTGGTATTTATAATTCATTTACTATTGCATTTCATTCATTTTTAGCGTATACTGAATTTATGAAATCAGGGATTTCACGAGGAATTTATCCATTAAAAGAACTTAGTATCTTCATAGACGAATCTGGTGATTTTGGCAGATACTGCCATCATTCGCCATACTATATTATCACAATGGTTTTTCATGACCAGAACAAAGATGTCAGAACTGCCATCGCAAAGCTTAACATGGAACTTTCATATCTCGGTCTTTGCAATCCTGTATACATACCGGACCAATTATTCGCAGAGAAGAACTTTATGCCTGCATGTCCATCGAAGAAAGAAGACGTATCTTCAATAAAATGACTGCATTTATCAGGCAGGCTGATATCCGGTATCAAAGCTTCTATATTGAGAAAAAACACATTTCTGATGTGGCACAGGCCACTGATAAGCTTTCCAGACAAATCTCTTTTTTATCCGCGGGCACTATGAAAAATTCCTTTCTTTTGATACAGTAAAGATTTATTATGATAACGGCAAACCTGAAACCTCTCAGCAAAAAGGAATGGACTGCGGCTTTCTGACATCCCACATCAAACATAAAGGAGAGAACAAATGAATGATTTTCTGACCAAAATGAACGATGCCATGTATACTTACGTGCTGCTTATCCTTCTGACCGGCGTCGGGCTGTATTTTACGGTCCGCACCCGGGGCGTGCAGCTGCGCCTTTTAAAAGACGGCGTCCGCTCCATGCTGGACAAGGCGCCGGAAGGAAAGAACGGGGAAAAAAAGGTATCTTCTTTCCAGGCACTGATGATTTCTACTGCTTCCCGCGTCGGCACCGGGAATATTGCAGGCATTGCCACAGCCATTGCAGCAGGCGGCCCGGGCGCGGTCTTCTGGATGTGGCTGATGGCCCTTATCGGCGGCGCATCAGCTTTTGTGGAAAGCACGCTGGCACAGATTTATAAAATCAAAGACGGCGGGCATTTCCGGGGCGGCCCTTCGTATTATATGCAGAAAGCACTCGGCAGCCGCCCGCTTGGCATTTTATTTTCCATTTCCCTGATTATATGCTTTGCTTACGGCTTTAACGGGCTGCAGGCCTTCAACATGTCCTCGTCCCTAGAATACTACATCCCGGATTACAGCTCCACGCATTATCCGCTGATTCTTGGAATTGTCCTGGCTGCTGCCACCGCGGCTGTTATCTGGGGCGGCGTGCACCGGATTGGATTTATCACTTCCGTGATTGTGCCGGTCATGGCTGTTATTTATATCCTGATTGGCATCGTTACCATGATTCTGCATATCGGGGAGCTGCCGCAGGTCTTTGGCATGATTTTCCAAAATGCCTTTGATTTTAAATCCATGGCTGGCGGCATGGCCGGAAGCGCCGTTGTTATCGGCATCAAGCGCGGGCTTTTTTCCAACGAAGCCGGCATGGGCAGCGCGCCAAATGCTTCTGCTTCCGCAGACGTCAGCCACCCGGTCAAGCAGGGGCTTGTACAGGTTATCTCTGTCTTTATCGATACGCTGTTAATCTGTTCGAGTACTGCCATGATGCTGCTTGTCTCCGGCATCCAGGGCGAAAGCGACGTGATGGACGGCATCCCGTATGTACAGGCTGCCATCAGTGCCAATGTCGGACAGTGGGGAATCCATTTTATTACCTTTTCGATATTTGCATTCGCTTTCAGCAGCCTTGTCGGAAATTACTTTTATGCAGAATCCAATATCCTGTTTATCAAAGAAAGCAGGGGGCTTTTAAACGGCTTTCGCGTAACCTGCATTCTGGCTATTTTTCTCGGGGCACAGGCTGACTTTTCCCTGATGTGGAATATTGCAGATATCACCATGGGCATCATGGCTATTATTAACATTATCTCGATTTTCCTTCTGGGAGGAACTGCCATAAAGGCGCTGAAGCATTATGAAGAACAGATAAAAAGCGGCGGGGAAATTTCGTTTTGCGGCAAAGATATCGGGATTACCGATACGGTATGGAAATAAACCCGCGAAACTTATGAATCAGAAAAACAGAGCTGCCACACGAAGCAAAACATATGGGGCTGCCGCATGAAGCAAAACACATACAAGATATCGTTTATAAGAATGATTCAAATAAACGATATCTTGTATCATTTTTCTTAGTGCGACAGCCCCGTCATTTTCTTACTGTGACAGCCCCGTCGTTATCGGTATCCTCTATCATCTGGAACTGGAACTGAATCGGCTGGTAATCCCCTGCGCCTACCGGAAGCGGAATCCCGGCATTCATCAGCGCAGCTCCGGTATACACAGCCCCGGTCTGTACATCCTTATAATGAGCCTGGCCATCCAGCCCTTCCAGATAAATCAGGTGGATATGCGGATTCGGCTCATTGCGCAGCTGTACGCCATTTACCACCGTCTGCTTTTTATCCTTGGACACAAACTGCCAGATGACATAATCATGATTGTGGAACGGGTCTGAAAGCCGGAAATAATCCCCCGTCTGAATCAGATGCTCGATTTTCTTATACTCCTGAATCTGCTTTCTGGCAATTTCTTTTTCTTCCTCAGTCAGATGCTCCAAATCCAGCTCATAGCCAAAGGTTCCGGCACTTGCCACAACAGCCCTTGTTTCAAGCGGCGTTGTCCGTCCGGTCTGGTGGTTCGGGCAGACGCTGACATGGGCACCCATGGTGCTGATTGGATAGCCGAACGACGTGCCGTACTGGATTTTCAGCCGGTCAATTGCATCGGTATTATCACTGCACCATATCTGCGGGGAATAATACAGCATGCCGGCATCAAAGCGCCCGCCGCCGCCGCAGCAGTTTTCAAACAAAAGGTCCGGGTATCTGGTGACAAGCTGCTCCATCATCTCATATACACCGAGCACATAGCGGTGGAATACTTCTCCCTGGCGTTCCGGCGGAAGGGCCGACGAATACACATTCGCCACGCTGCGGTTCATATCCCACTTAACATAATCTGCCTCGCAGCTGTCCAGCACGCGGAAAATCTGCTGCATGACATAATCGCGGACTTCCTTTCTTGTAATGTCCAGGTTCAGCTGGTGGCGGCTCCTTGTCATGCTCCTCTGCGGAATGCGCAGCGTCCAGTCCGGATGGCTGCGGTACAAATCACTGTCTTCCGAAACCATTTCCGGCTCAATCCAGATGCCGAATTTCATGCCAAGCGCCTTAATCCTCTTGACCAGCTTCGGCAGCCCGCCCTTAATCTTATCCTCATTTACAACCCAGTCGCCCAGTCCCGAATAATCTGTATTGCGCTTTCCGAACCAGCCGTCGTCCAGCACAAACATATCCAGCCCGATATCCTTAGCCGCTTTTGCGATATTGTATAATTTTTCTTCGTTAAAATCAAAATAAGTCGCTTCCCAGTTGTTGACCAGCACCGGCCTCGGGGCTGTCACATATTTGCTGCGAATCAGGTTTGAGCGGTAAGCATCGTGGTAAATGCGCGAAAGCCGCCCGATTCCTTTTCTCGTATAAGCCATAATGACTTCCGGCGCTTCAAACACATCGCCCTTCTTTAAGCGGTAAGAAAAATGATATGGATGAATGCCCATGACAAGCCTTGTCTGCTCCATCTGGTCTACTTCTATTTCGCAGCGGAAATTTCCGCTGTAAGCAAGTGCAAATCCATAGCAGTCTCCATGCTTCTCACTGGTCATCCGGTCGCATAAAATCACAAACGGATTGTGCTGGTGGCTGGACATGCCGCGCTTGCTTTCTATCGACTGCACGCCGTGGCACAGCGGCATCCGCTCGGTCAAACGCTCCATCGAATGCCTGCCATAAAAATGAATCAGGTCCATATGCCTGCTTGGATAATCCATTTCCATGGACATCGCACGCTGTATCGTAACGGTTTTTTCACCTTTATTTTCTATCCGCACGGCACGCGTAATAATATCCAGGTCATGAAATACGCCATACAGTAAATGGACTTTCAGGCTGGTAATCCGGTCATACAGTGTAATTTCCAGGGTTTCTGCTTCATCCGCACTGCCATACATAGCCGGCAGCCTGTCCAGGGAATACTTGCCTTCCATCATGCGGTAAGATTCATAACGCAGGTGCGTTGCGTCACTGCCGTCTTCATGCACCATCTCAAGGGCATTGATCCGGTAGTCCCCATTGCCGTACCCGGAATACTCCTGCGGCAGCACATCCAGGGAAAATGTGCGGTCTTCCCCCGCTTCATATGGATTGCCGGAAAATCCCCGGTCCAGGCAGATAATCCGGTATGCCGCTTCCGTATCTCCAATATTCTCCCCGTAATACACATGCACCAGCGTGCCGTAATCCCTGACCTGCATCTGATACATACTGTATTTTGTTCTCAGGGTAAAAACTTTGGATTCTTCATTAAAAGTAATGTACTTCATATCCGCCTCCTTAATTCTTATGCCTTTTTATCCTCACCTATTCTACTGCCTCTGCCTGAAAAAATCAATCCAGAAAAATCAATCCTGTAATCTGTTATTCTTCTACAAAATATCCAAATTCGTCTACCTTCGGAAGATACGGCTCAAACTCCCGCAGCAGCAGGATGTCGGTCACCATGCAGACAAGCGAAAATCCGCAGGTCACCCAGACAAACGCATACAGCGGCAGCATCTGGATTTCCGTAAACGTCAGCAGCATTGGAAAAATGCTGAAAAACAGGATAACCGCCAGATACAGCGGCTTGCGGAATGCAAAAAAGATGCTGTCTTTTAACAGGTCTTTCATTCCTGCCCGGAACGCGGCCATCGTCGGGAACAGGTAAAGGCCTGTTACAAGTACAATCCCCCCGATTGCTCCAAGGCCGATACGGAACATCTGAAAGATTCCGCCAAACTGCCCGCACCAGAACCATTCCAGCCAGAGAAATACCGCAAGCGCCAGCATCGCAAGCCATGCGGCAAGCGCCTGTTTGAAATTCGCCTTAAGCCCTTCCCAGAAGGCGGCAATCGGGCTGATGTCCCCGTCCGTGCGCAGCATTTTCAAAATCGTATAATGCAGTGCCGCAAGCCCGGGCCCTATGGTTATGACCGGAACGGTACACAGGACAAACAGGATGTTTGCCGCCACGATAATCCAGATTCGGGTCATGATCCTTCCAAACGTACTGTCATTTGATAAAAAACCACCCAGAAGATTACTCATATGCTATTCCTCCCTGCTCAATACATACTCCAGAAATACTTCAGCCTGACCGACATGCGGTGCAAGGGCCGATAACCCTAAAGCACAGCTGTCCTCATACAGATGATACTCCGTTACCAGACAGGTATCGCTCAAATCGATACCGACCGGAACCGGGTCCGTACTGTATTCGGTATCATTGGGCACTGCATATACCAGCCTGTCCTTATATTTTTCCGCCAGCGTGCCGGCTATCTCTTTGTTGGACAAATCCATCAGCCGTCCCTTTTTCCCAAGGGCTTTCAAATCTTCGGTTTCCATCGTCACGATATCCATCGTGCCGGAATCCACGTATGCCACAAAGGCATTATAATACTGGTTATAGCCGCTGCTTTCCGGGTCAAAATAGCAGGTGCTGTTAAATACGACATTTTTTTCTTTTACATCCAGGCCGGCATATTCCACAAACCCGTCCCAAAACTGCGAATGCTCCCCGGCCTGTGCATAGGTGTTCGCAAATACCGCATAAAACCAGTTTTCCCTCGGCGTCACCAGAAAGTGGACGGTAAAGCCGATTACCGCAGCCAGCGCACATGTAATGCCGATAATCCACAGTTTATAATACTCCCAGATATACTCTGCCTTCGCGCGGACATCCATTCCCGCAATCTTCTTCTTTTCCTCTGCGAAATATACCCTTAATACGTCCATTTTCCGCCACCATCCATTCTGATATGCACATTTATTTTCGCGGGCAATAAACCAGGTGTCATGCCTGCACAATCATCTGGCAAATACTGCGAGTGCCAGATATCCCTCAGCTCAGCTTTGCTTCGCTGCAATTTTAATGCCCCGTCAGCCTGACTGTTTATTCCAGAAATGGCCGGATGCCGGCACCCGCCAGCACCCGGCCCATTTGCCGCAGTTTCTTTCATGCAAAGAGCCATGCTCTTAACTGTGCTGTAATCCCAGGCTGCGCAGAAAGCCTGCCCTGCGTATGCTACAGCTTGCCGCCGGAAGTTGCAATACCTTCGACGAACTGCTTCTGGAAAATTACATAAATGATAATCATCGGCACAACTGCAAGCACTGCTGCTGCCATCATGGATGGATAATCGCTTGTAAACTGTCCCTGCATTTTTGCAAGCGCTGCAGAAAGTGTGGTCGTCTCTGCCTTTGTGCAGACAATCATCGGCCACATCAGGTCTTTAAACGCAAATACTGCGGTAAAGATGCCAAGCGAAACCATGGAGGAACGTGTCAGAGGCATCATGATTTTTAAGAATCTCTGCCCGACATTACATCCGTCCAGCCCGGCTGCTTCTTCCAGGTCTTTCGGAAGCCCTTCATAACCGGTCTTTAACAGGTATGTACCAAATGCGGTAACAAGGCCCGGAAATACAAGCGCGAAGGTCGTATTCATCATGCCCATTTTGGAAATCATCAGGTACTGCGGAATAATGAAAATCTGTCCCGGTACCATCATCTGTACGAGTACGAGCGAAAACATTAATTTCTTTCCCGGGAAATTCAGCCGCCCGAATGCGTAGCCAGCCATTGTTGCGGTCAGGCATGCGCATAAAACACGGAAGAAAATCATCAGCAGTGTATTTTTGTAAAGAATTACAAAGTTATAGCTTTTCCATACCGTTCCGAAATTCTCCCAGTGCCAGCCGTTCTGTGGAAGAATATAGAACGGATTAACGGAGATTGCTTCCTGATTGGTCTTTAAGGCAGTGAGAATCATCCAGGCAAACGGAACAATCATAATGACTGAAAAGACAATCAGAATCACATGAATGAGGACGGATGTCATCCTCTGTTTTGCTTCATAGCTTTCCATATTCTTCTCCTTCCTTAGTTATGGTATACAAGTTTCTTTTCCAGTTTCTGCAGGATAATTGTCAGAGCCAGGATAAATACAAGCAGGATAACGACAATTGCTGCACCCACGCCCTTATTTCCGTTTGTGAACGAATACTGGTAGAATACATATACAATCGACTGTGTCTTGCTCAAAGCCTGGTTCGTTTTGTCCATAACCATGAACATTAAGTCAAATATGGTTAACGCGCCGATAATACGTGTCTGTACGATAAAGAATGTTGTCGGGGAAAGCAGAGGCATGGTAATGCTGAAAAACTGGCGGATGCCGCTTGCACCGTCAATCCTTGCTGCTTCGTAATAATCTCCCGGAATCTCCTGAAGCCCCCCAAGGAACAGCACCATATTGTAACCGATGATAGACCACACACCGATAACGCCGATGCAGATCCAGGCAATGTTCGGGCTGGAAATCCATGGCACATTTGTATGGAAAACATTGTTTAAAAGACCAAACTGCTGGTTGTAAAGCCATTTCCATACCATTGCAACTGCTGCCGGCGCACAGACCATAGGCAGGAAGAAAATAGTACGGTATACCGAACGGCCTTTCATTTTTCTGTTTAAGAATACAGCAAGAACTATAGAAATTGCTACAGAAAACGGTACTTCAATAATCGCATATTTAATCGTATTCCACAGCGACTGCCACAATTCTTCTTTTCCGGAACCAAACAGCATATCCTGATAGTTTTTCGCTCCGATAAATACATTTCCAAGGCCAAAATCACCCGTTTTAAAGAATGACTGGTAAATCGTATCGAAAATCGGATAAAAGTTCAGGATGAGCAGTCCTAACATTGTCGGCATGATAAATGCCCAGCCCCAGGCCGCCTCTTTTTTCTGGGCCAATGTCATTGTTTGTTTCATTGTCCCCCTCCTTATCTATAATTTATGAAATATTTAACTCCTAAATGTGTTCCTGCAGCCAGTGCACAGCCGCATGGCTGCAGAAGCTGTTTCATAAAATCAAACGGTATGTATGCCTGCCTGCTTACTCGTTCGCAATGGCATCTTCAATAATTTTCTGTGCATTGTCGCAGGCTTTTGACATCAGGGACTCATCTTCCGGATTCTGCCATGGGTCTAAGAAACCGCCTGCCTGCTGAAGTGCATCTTCCCATACGGTTGTATTACGTGTATACGGACGGAAGAACAGGGTACCTTCTTCTTCAATTCTTGTAAACGGAGAAAGGTCAATGCCTTCAAAGGAGTTTGCAAATACATCCGATACACCCTTATATCCAGCCATCGTTACGCCCAGCTCAGACTGCTTTTTCTGTCCTTCTTCCGAGCAGAAATAAGAAATCAGGGAATATGCTGCATCCGGATTGGAAGTATTGGCAGCTGCTGCCCATCCAAGGCCGTTGTATGCAGAACATCTTTCGCCTTCATCACACTGTCCGTTTCCGTTCACATCTGCATATGGCATCAGTGCCCATTTATAATCTGCTGCATGTTCTGCTGTATAGAATGTATTTACCATCCAGGAACCCTGTGTAATCATGCCGACCAGGTTGGAAGTAAACAGGGAGTCTGTACCGGATTCAGCAACCGCGCTCTGCGGAACACCAACGGTAAGCAGCTTGCGCACCATTTCCATGCCTGCTTTTGCTCCCTCTGAGCCAATCGTTGTTCCTTTGTGGTCTTCGGTAATAACCTCTCCGCCGTAATCATAAATGAGATTATACCAGCCGTCATGATTGTTGGAAACGTTCAGTGCATATCCGTACACGCCGTCTGCTTTTCCTGCCTCGGTAATCTTTTTCGCTGCTTCATAAACATCATCCCATGTCCAGTCATCGGTCGGTGTTTCTACGTCATACTTGTCAAAGATTGCCTGGTTATAAAGAAGCGCAATCGTATCATGGTCTTTCGGGATTGCATACTGGGTACCATTGGACTGGTACAGGCTTACAATACCGTCATAGTAATTTGCCATGTCAATCTTGTCATCTTTTGCGATATAATCATCCAGGTTTAACAGAAGGTTATTTTCCATATACATCTGCGCTGTATTGGAATGCATCCAGAAAACGTCCGGCATTTCACCGCCCTGTGCGCCGGAGCTTAACAGTGTCCAGTAGCTGTCCCAGGTTACGACGTTGATATTCACCTTAATGCCGGACTCCTTAGACCATTCATCTGCAATCTGCTGCAGGCCTGCCAGCTGGTTGTTATCCCAGATATTTACCTGGATTTCGCCGCCCGAACCGCCGGATGACCCGGTATCTCCGCTGCTTCCGCTATTGCCTGCGCTGCCGTCGTCTCCGCCGCCGCAGGCTGCCAGTGTCCCTGCCGTCATAACGGCTGCAAGGCCCAGCGCCAGTAACCTTTTTTTGTTTTTCATACTTATTTCCTCCTTTTTTTATAATTTCGTAATGTTTTTATCGTAATTATTGTACTTATTTATACATTTTTCATAAATGGATTAATTAAATATTTTTATGTGATTTTCACTATGGAAAAATCATCAAATATATGGTATAATCAAAAATAACTTGTCATACATACTGCATTTTCGGCAAAAGTTATAAATATGATTAATAAACAGCCAGATTTGCAGCTGGATTTTGTGCAGTTCACATCAATCAAAAAAGCAGGTGAGTTATTTTTTATGTCAGTATCTTACTTGTTCCGTTATTTAGTTCCAGTTTTCGCTCGCTGAATGTTGACTAATTTTATAAAAGGAGAGATTTGCTATGCGTAATGTAAAATATACAGATAGTGTTACTTTCCGCTGCCTGGAGCATTTAAAAGAGACATCTTTGGATATTAATCTGGTTCACGCCGGACGGGAAAAATGCCGCCCCTCCCATATCTGTGCCGGGCCACGGGACGAATACATCATACATTTTATCCTTTCCGGCAAAGGCTTTTATTCTACTGCAAACGGAAACATTTACACCCTGTCCGCCGGGCAGATGTTTTTAATACAGCCCGGCGAACCGGTTACATACGGCTCCGACGCCGCAGACCCATGGCATTATGCATGGATTGGCTTCAGCGGCATCCGTTCGGACGCTATTTTAAAGCAGTGCGGCTTTTCCCCGAAAAAGCCTGTGCTGCCTTCTCCTGTCCATCCAGAAGACGTAACGGACTGCATTGATCATATTTTGGACTGCAAATCGCTTACTTTCGTAAATGAGCTTGGCCGGGAAGCATGGATGCTGATGCTGTTTTCCAGGCTTGTGGACAGCCACAACAAGCTGACCAAGCAGCGCGCCCCGCAGGGCAGCAGCTACAGCGCAAGGGTCTATGTGGAGCTTGCCATTGAACATATCAAATGCTTTTATAAGGACGGCATCCATGTATGCGACATTGCGGATCATATCGGCATCAGCAGGGCCTATTTAAATTATGCATTCCAAAAAGAGCTTGGCATGTCCATCCAGAAATTCCTGATAGATTTCCGGATGCACAAGGCGGCCAGCCTGCTTGTCGGCACAGCTGATACGGTAAAGGAAATTTCCATGGCCGTCGGATATGAAGACCAGCTGACCTTTTCCAAGGCATTTAAAAAGAAATTCGGCGTCAGCCCGAAATACTACCGGGAACATAAATCAACTGCCATTCATTACAGCGAGAAGCAGCTGACAGACAACGAAGAAGACTTTTATTATTAACAGGCTTTTATGATTCAGAAGCTGTTTCGCAAGACAGAAAAAGACCCAGACAGGAGAACCGCTTCAGATGGAAGATTCTTATGTACTGCATTACCCGGACCACCGGTTTCACGACCTGTACCTGTGCCTGTGCGGCTATTCCAAATGCGCGCCGCTGCACAGCTTCGGCCCGGCTGTGCGCCCGCATTATGTGCTGCATTACATTATGGAAGGAAAAGGCCGCTACTATGCGGGCGGCACCCGCTTCGACCTTCAGGCCGGCCAGGGATTTTTAATTGAGCCGGACGTGCAGACCTTTTACCAGGCCGACGAAAAAGACCCGTGGACCTACCTCTGGATTGGCTTTCACGGCAGCAGCGCAAAAACCTACCTGCGGGAAATCGGCTTAAACAGCAGCCAGCTGACTTACCGCTGCCGCCATGCAGAGGAATTAAAGCAGACCGTTATCAGCATGCTCAAAAACAACACGTCCGGCACGACGAACCAGTTCCTGCTGGAAAGTCTTTTATACTCTTTTTTTTCCATCCTTGCACGGGATATGGAAATCATGCCCCAGTCCAGGCCGGGCGGTGATAATGTCTATATCCGCCGCGCCATGGAATATATCCATAACAATTATTCAAGTCCTATCCGCGTGGCCGATATCGCATCCTATGTCTGCATCGACCGCAGCTATTTGTATACCCTGTTCCGCAGGGACCTGGGCGTATCTCCGCAGGATTACCTGACAAACTACCGCCTCAGCTGCGCGGCAGAGCTTCTGACCATTACAGAGCTTCCGGTCAGCGGCGTCGCATTATCCTGCGGGTATCTGGACCCGCTTGTATTTTCCAAGGCGTTCAAGCACCGCATGGGGCTGGCCCCTTCGGCGTACCGGCGCAAAAACCGGACAGACACAAGGGAACGCCTTAAGGAGCATGAGGAGCATCTGGAGACCCTGTAGGCTGGTGCTTTAGCAGTCTGGCACTTATATGGAAACATCAAAGATTCGTTTTCCTTTGTACGCAGCCCATTGCATGCGCATCTTTTTCTGCCGGCGGAAATCAAACGTCAAAAGATATCCTTCTTTAGCATGCATGCTTTCCAGATAGCCATACAGCTGCTCATACGCATCTTCCTGTTTTTTTGCGCCATGCCAGAGCTTTAATTCCACAATATACTGCCTGTCCCCGTAGTCCACGACAACATCCATGCGCCGCTGGGTATTGGTTCTGGACTCAATATGATAAAATCCCCTGCCATTTATCAGCGGCTTTAAATAAGTCAGAAACAGGATTCTTCCATGTTCTTCTAAAAAACGCCTGTTTTTGATATTTTCATACAGCCCTTCGTAATGCTGTGCAAATTTCCGCAGGGCATATTCCATCTGAAACTGCCCGTCCTTCAGGACATCCTCTGCCAGAACACCTGTCATATTCTGCTGTTTTGTGTCCTGCATATTTTTGGATATAAAATAATTCGCTATTTTAATCTCAAACATCCGGTTATCGATAACGGCATACCCGTCCTGATTGCGGATAAACCCAAATGTTGCCGCAAGGTCTGTCTGGGCATTGCCCCGCTCATATGGTTTTTCCTGGCCGAGAATCAGCAGCTCATACATAAACCGGCACAGCTCCCTTTTGTTTTCCAGATGATGCACAATATCGTCAAACAGGGGATTTTTTTCCATCAGAATCGTTTTGACAGCCATTCGGATTGCGCAGGAATCCCAGCCCAGCTGTTTTTGATCCAGCTCCTGGCAGATTCTGCTGGCCAGATACGGGTACCCCCTGGTATATTCCCAGATGATGGAAGCTGTTTCCTGTACCTGCATTCCCGTATGGTGTTCTGCTTCGTACTCTGCCAGCATCGTGCTGATTTCGTGCACGGATAAAGACAAATCCACATCAAAATCTGCGGCAATGTTCCATGGGGAATTATACCTGGCCTCTCCCTGTGAAGCTAAGGCATAGCCTTTTTCCATCATGCGCAGTTTCACATTTTTTACATCATAAACCCCGGCCAGAATAACACTGTAAAAGGTACTGTCTTCTCCTGCTTTGCGTGCCTGGTATTTTTCCCGCAGCATTCCAAGGAAATGCACAAATACCTGGTTATCAGACGCCTGGTCCGCTTCATCCACGAGCAGTACCGTCCTGCGCTCCATGCAGAAATCCGTGATTTTTTCAGACAGAATCCGAAAATTATCCGGCTTTTTCCCATATTCATTCCACTGGCAGATGTCTTCCCTGCCTGCAGCAGAATACCGCAGGCTTTTTGCAAAAAGCGCATCAAATCCAAGGCAGAATTCTGTCTCACTGGAAAAAAGCATTCCCCCGGCCCCTTCAAAGCTGACCTTTGATACAATATAATCTTCCTGCAGGCTGCTTTTTAACGCCTGCAGAATCGTTGTCTTTCCATACTGCCTTGCACGGCAGATGGTAAAATACGCGCCCGCATCCACCATTGCGCGGATTTTTGCAATCTTTACGGATATATCTGCCATATAATCCTGCCCCGGCATGCATAAGCCGGTAACATTAAAATGCTTCATATGCCCTCTCCTTCCTGTACTGCGTTTGGACTGCTGTCCTGACCATTATATAACACAACGGCCGGAAAAGAAATCTGATTCTCAACATTTTGACTGTTTTCCATAACAAATCCCTCAGCCTCTTTTTCCCCTGCTGCCCTATAATAAGCATACAGCAAACGAGAAAAAAAATCTCCTGCAAAACGATGCAGCGCAGGGTTTTGGAATTCAGACAGGAGGCTTATATGAGCATTTTATTCAGCGAACGCACACAGACCTTTCATTTATGCAATGAACAAATCAGCTACATTATGACGGTTCTGCCGAACCGCCAGATGGGACAGCTTTATTTCGGAAAACGGATTCATCATAAGGAAGATTTTTCCTATCTGCTGGAAGCCTGTTCCCGCCCGATGACATCCTGTGTTTTTGAAGATAACCGGACATTTTCCTTAGAGCATACGAAGCAGGAATACGGAGTATACGGAACGACCGATTACCGCCGGCCGGCCGTTGAGGTTTTGCAGGAAAACGGCAGCCGCCTGTCGGATTTCCAGTACCAGGGCTATGAAATTATCCCGGGAAAGCCAAAGCTTGAGGGGCTTCCTGCGACCTACACGGAATCGGAGGACGAAGCGGAAACGCTGGTTCTTATATTGAAGGATTCCGTCACCGGCGTCACGCTGCGCCTTTTGTATACGCTTTTTGCACAGGACGGCATTCTTGCCAGAAGCGCACAGTTTGTAAACGAAGGAAAACAAAGCGTGCACCTGACTGCAGCAATGAGCCTGTGCATGGATCTGCCGGACTGCAATTATGAATGGATGCAGTTTTCCGGTGCATGGGCAAGAGAGCGGCATTTAATTACCAGAAAGCTGGAACCGGGCATTGTGTCTGTAGACAGCCGCCGCGGCAATTCATCCCACAACCACAATCCGTTTGTTATCTTAAAGCGCCCGGACACAAACGAATACCAGGGCGAAGCCATCGGGTTCAGCCTGGTTTACAGCGGAAATTTCCTCGCACAGGCAGAAACGGACACGCATGAGACGACGCGGGTGCTTCTTGGCATCCACCCGATGGGCTTTGACTGGAAGCTGGAACCAGGCGAATCGTTCCAGACACCGGAAGCAGTAATGGCCTATACCGCACACGGATTAAACAGCCTGAGCCAGGCATACCACCGGCTTTACCAGAAGCGGCTGGCAAGGGGGTACTGGCGCGACAGGGAACGTCCTGTCTTAAACAACAACTGGGAAGCTACTTATTTTAATTTTACTGAAGACCGCCTGGTTCAAATCGCATCCAAGGCAAAGGAATGCGGCGTGGAGCTGTTTGTCTTAGACGACGGCTGGTTCGGGCAGCGCAGCAGCGACAATGCCGGCCTGGGCGACTGGACAGCCAACCCGGAACGCCTGCCGAACGGCATTACCGGGCTCGCCCAGCGCATCGAAGACCTTGGCATGAAATTCGGACTCTGGTTTGAACCGGAAATGGCCAATAAAGATTCTGATTTGTACCGCAGCCACCCGGACTGGATTTTGCAGACGCCGGGACGCAGCACATCCTGCGGCCGCAGCCAGTACGTGCTGGATTTTTCCAGAACGGAAGTCGTGGACTGCATTTACGCACAGATGGCAAAAATATTAAGCGAAGCAAAGGTTTCTTATATTAAGTGGGATATGAACCGCAGCATTACCGAATGCTTTTCTGCTTCCCTTCCATCTGACCGCCAGGGAGAAGTGTTCCACCGTTATATTTTAGGTGTATACAGCCTGTATGAGCGGCTCACATCCGCATTCCCGCAGGTACTGTTTGAATCCTGTGCCAGTGGCGGCGGACGCTTTGACCCGGGCATGCTCTACTATGCGCCTCAGGCATGGGCAAGCGACGATTCCGATGCCGCAGAACGGCTGAAAATCCAGTACGGTTCTTCGTTCTGCTATCCTGTAAGCAGCATCGGAAGCCACGTATCTGTCGTGCCAAACCACCAGGTATACCGGACGACACCGCTGCATACGCGTGCGAACGTGGCATTTTTCGGGGCTTTCGGCTATGAACTGGATTTAAACAGCCTGACGGAAAAAGAACTGGAAGAAGTAAAAAAACAGATTGCATTTTTCAAGGAATACCGCAAAATCCTGCAGTTTGGTACGTTTTACCGGATTTTAAGCCCGTTTGAAGGCAATATCACCTTCTGGATGGCAGTCAGCGAAGACAAAAAGCAGGCCATTGCAGGCTGGTACCGCGTTTTAAACGGCGCAAACCTTCCATTTGGCAGAGTCCGCCTGCAGGGGCTGAACCCTGATTTCTGCTATACGGAGCTTTCCAGCGGTGCTTCCTATTACGGGGATGAGCTGATGAACCTCGGACTGATTACGACAGACGGCATGTCCGGACAGCCGGATGATATCCATGCCGCATACGGGGATTTTGATTCCAGGCTCTATGTATTCAAAGCAGATTAGAAAGGACTGTTACAGATTATGACTGCAAATAAAAATCCTTTTGTGAAACGCTGTATCATGATGGTAACCGGAATTCTCTTTATCGGTATCTGCGTCGGTGCTTTCCGCCTGAGCGCATTTGGCGTGGATGCTTTTACCTGCATGAACCTCGGCATCAGCGGCTTTCTCGGTATGCAGTTTGGCACCTGGCAGCTGATTATGAATACAGCCATCCTGATTGTCGTTTTCTTTACCGCCCGCGAATGCATCGGGGCCGGAACGATTGTCAATATGGTGTGTGTCGGGTATATGGCTGACTTTATCTGCTGGATTGTACAGGATCAGTTACAGATTGCGATGACGCTGCCGCTGCGGATTGGCGCACTGATTGCCGGCAGCCTGTTTGCCGGAATCGGCGTGGCATTTTACATGGTCGCCGAAATGGGCATCGCGCCATATGACAGTGTCGCGATTATTATACAAAAACAGGCCAAAGGGCGGATTGCGTTTCAGGCTGCCCGGGTGATGAGCGATGTAACCGTTGTCGTGATTGGCGTGGCCTTCTGCCTTCTGGCACGGGGAAACCTGTGGCTGATTATCGGAATCGGGACGATTTGCAATGCACTGTTTAACGGGCCGGTGATTCAGTTTTTCAAGACACATCTGGCGGAACCGCTGATGAATGGGAAATAAATTTTAAATAGAATTCATGTAATGAAACAGCCAGATAAAGATGTCTGGGCTGCCGCATTCAGGGAATCAGAATATATTGTCTGTTCTCTGCTTACCGGAAGCCCAGGCTGTTTTATTCTTTTTGAAATGTTTCAATAACACATAGATGCGATATCCGCCCACGCTTCTTCGTCAATATCCTCATCCCGAAACAGCTTCTTTCGGTCTGCTTCCGTAATCAGCCGGATAACTTTGCATGGATTTCCGGCGGCAATCGCCCAGTCCGGGATATCCTTTGTTACCACGCTTCCGGCACCAATGACCACGTTGTTCCCGATATGGACGCCCGGGCAGATTACGGCATTTCCGCCAATCCACACATTGTCCCCTATCGTAACCTCTTTTCCGTATTCATACATGGAAGCGCGCGTGTCCGGGTGAACCGGGTGTCCGGCTGTGTATATTGCCACATTCGGTGCCAGCAGGCAGTTATCCCCGATTTTTACCTTTGCGACATCCAGAATTGTGCAGTTGTAATTCACAAAAAGATGTTTGCCTGCTTCAATATTCTTTCCGTAATCACAGTAAAACGGCGGATTGATAAATGCCCCGTCCGACCTTCCTAACAGCTTTTTCACAACGCTTCGGATTCCATCAAAATCGGAACGGTCCATAAAATTCAGCTGCTGCAAAATATGCCTGCATACCCTCTGCTCCTCTAATACTGCCTGGTCGGATAAATATGCCATCTGGGCATCCCTGCGTTTTTGATTTGTCATGTTCTTCTGTCTCCATTCTTATTTTTCGGTTCTGTTTTTCCCTGTTATAAGCAGATTTTCATTCTGCATTTCACAGTTTTTTGCTGTGTTCCCTTCTTAAATCAAATGTAATTTTAAAAATCCCTGATACAGCCCGTCTTCTTCCACGTCGCCCGTTACAAAATCCGCGGCAGCCTTTGCTTTCTCTCCCGCATTTCCCATCGCCACGCCCGTATGGCAGAATTCAAACATTGGAATATCAATTTTTGCATCCCCGAACGCTACCGTATCTTCCTGTTTCGCTCCAAGATAGTCCAGCAGCCTGGCCGCTGCATTTCCTTTTGTAATTCCTTTTACGCCCAGGTCGCCAAACAGCGCTGTTTCCCCGGCACCGCCCCATGTGCCGTTTTCCATATCCGCAAACTGCTCCTTTGCGTCCAGAAAATCCTGATAGCTGTCCAGCAGATAGCTGATTTTGTTCAGGTCGTCCCGGTAAAGCCCCGCCCCGTATATCATATCCGGAAATGCCTGTGATACCGTCATATGCTCTGCACCATCCCTGCCCCTGCGGCGGCTGTATTCACGGACAGCCGGCTGCGCTTTTTCGGCAAACTGCTCACTCGCATACAGGCCGCTGTTGCTTTCCAGATAAAATTCCAGCCCGCGGCTGTTAAGCCAGTCCACAGCCCGCCTGCACTGTTCCAGTGTCAGCAGCTGGTGCATGACGACATGCCCATGGTCTTCCACATAGCTGCCGTTTCCGCCAATCATTCCATCCAGGCCGATATCCCACAGCGGCGGATAGACCTCTGCCCTGCTGCGCCCCGTGCAGATATACACGCGGTGGCCGCTGCGCCTGGCTGCACGCACAGCCCTGACCGCAGACGGCGGGATGCGGTTCTCATAATCGGCCAGCGTCCCGTCCACATCCAGAAAAATAATTTTTCCCATTTCAGGTTCCTCCATTTTTTCATGACATATTCTAACATAAATGCCAGGAAATATCATCCCCCATTGCACTGTGAATTGCAAAAAATACGGTTCAGAAGGTTCCCGTTTTCCCTTATGCTTCTGTGCTGTCTTCAAGATTGATGCCTTTTGTATATACGTTTCAGGCAGCTTGGCTGCGGCACACTGCTCCAGCCCAGTCTGTAATATTCAGCACAAAAAATCTGGCAGTCATAATCAGGCGTCCTGCTGCATAGATTAGAGCAAAGAATATTTCGGGAAGAATTTTATGTGCAGCATTGCAGGCTTTTATCATCCGTCTGCCCAGTTTCTGGCAAAACAGGCGGAATTTGAACATATTTTGCAAAAGATGTGCCAGATTCAGGCCCACCGCGGCCCGGATGATTCCGGCACATTCCTTTCGGGCTCATGCGGACTGTCCCATACAAGATTATCAATTATCGATTTAAAAAACGGGAAACAGCCGATGACCCGTTCACGCAGCGGCCATCCGTATCATATCGTATATAATGGCGAGATTTATAATACAGACACACTCCGCCAGGCATTGTCTGAACGCGGCGTGACACCGCAGACATCGTCCGATACAGAAATCATCCTCCTGTCCTATCTGACGTTCGGCCCCGAATTCGTAAAGGAATTAGACGGCATTTTTGCATTTGCCATCTATGACGAACGCCATAAAACATTAACGCTGTACCGCGACAGCTTCGGTGTCAAGCCGCTGTTCTATACCATTTATGACGGCACGCTTGTATTTTCTTCGGAACTCAAAGGACTGTTCTGCTTCCCGGGCATCCGGGCAAGGCTGGATGCAGGCGGGCTGAATGAGCTGTTTGGCCTGGGCCCTGCGAGAACGCCCGGAAACGGCGTATTCAAAGATATTTTCGAGCTAAAGCCGGGCACTTCGATGACCTGCAGCAGCCTTGGCTTCCATACACATACATATTTCCAGCTGGCCAGCCGGCCGCATGAAGACTCTTACGAAGACACCATTGAAAAGACCCGTTTTCTCATAACCGATGCCATAAAACGGCAGATGGTTTCCGATGTTCCGGTGTGCACCTTCCTTTCCGGCGGCGTAGATTCCAGCCTTGTTTCTGCGGTCTGCACAAAGGAGCTTAAAGCACAGGGACAAAGGCTTGCTACCTATTCGTTTGATTTTACCGAAAATGACAAATATTTTCAGGCAAACAGCTTCCAGCCGTCCCTGGACCGCCCTTACGTCGATAAAATGGCCGGATTCCTGCATTCTGACCACCGATATCTGGAATGCGGCAGCCAGACGCAGGCTGACCTGCTCTATGAATCCGTAGACGCCCACGACCTTCCCTGCATGGCCGATGTGGATTCTTCGCTGCTGTATTTCTGCGGCGAGGTTTCAAAAAACCACAAGGTGGTGCTGACCGGGGAATGTGCAGACGAGGTATTTGGCGGCTACCCGTGGTTTCACAAAGAATCCTTTTTAACCTGCCATACATTTCCCTGGACTCCGGACCTGTCCCCGCGCACACAGCTGTTAAACCCGCAGCTGCTGGAAGTGCTTGACATGGAGCAGTATGTACAAAACGCCTATGAGACAGCCATCAGCGAAATCCAGCTGCTGCCGGAAGACAATGAAACCGAAGCCAGCCGCCGGCGCATCAGCTATCTGAACATCCGCTTTTTCATGCAGACGCTGTTAAACCGCATGGACCGCACCAGCATGCATTCCGGGCTGGAAGCACGCGTCCCGTTTGCTGACCGTGCACTTGTTACATATGTCTTTAACATTCCGTGGGAAATGAAGGCCAAAGACGGCATTGTAAAAAATGTACTGCGCCAGGCCGCACGGACGCTGCTGCCCGATGAAATCTTATTCCGCAAAAAAAGCCCGTACCCGAAAACATACCACCCGGCCTACGAAAAGCTGCTCGCACAGCGCCTGACAGACGTGCTGGCACAGCCAGACTTCCCGCTGGTGCCCCTGGTCGATAAAAAAGCGCTGATGCAGTTTCTGGAACGGCCAAAAGATTACGGAAAGCCATGGTACGGACAGCTGATGGCCGGTCCCCAGATGACTGCATACCTGCTGCAGACAGAGTATTTTCTGCGCAAATACCATGTGGAATTTGTTTTTTAAATCAGAAGTTAAGGTAATTTATACAGCCGGTTTTATAAAGGCCCCATTAAAACCGGCTGAAGCTGCCTGCCCTGCAGTGCTTCCTGAATGGTATCGCTGATAAGCTCTGTATGGGCAATCATCGAATTTTTCTTGCTCCGGTAATTATCCTGGCCAAACGGAACGAAATAAACATGCTTCATGTTCATCAGCATGCCGATGTTTTTAAAATTCATGCCGAGCGCATCATTTGTGGATATCGACAAAACCAGCGGTTTTTCGTTGCGAAGGTGTGCCTTTGCAGCCATCAGCACCGGAGTATCGGTGATGCCGGAGCACAGCTTTGCCAGCGTGTTTCCAGTACACGGCGCAATAACCAGCGCATCCAGATACCCCGAAGGGCCGATTGGCTCTGCTTGCTGAATCGTAAAAATCCCTTTTTCCCCGGTGATTTCTTCCATATCCGTGCGGAATTCTTCCGCAGAGCCAAAACGCGTATCCATATTCTGGACATGGAACGAGTAAATGGGGATGACCCGCATGCCCTCCCCTGCCAGCTGCCTTGCTGCTTCCCTGATTTTTCCAAATGTGCAAAAAGACCCCGTTACTGCAAGCCCTACTGTCAGCTTCTGCTCCTTACCCATCATACGCCACCTCTTTCTGATAAATTTAAATAAGATTCAATGATATCAAGCAGCAGCTTTGCTGCCGATTTCGGAGCGTATTTTGCCGGAAGCCCGCTGCAGAGCTTTGCGTTCAGTCCGTTTTGCGCACAGCATGCGTAATCAAACCCGCCTGGTGCCGATGCCAGGTCTATCAGTACGGCATCGTGCCGGACACTGGAAAGACGCGCCGGGCCAAGCACGGTCTGCGGAATGGTATTGAAAATATATCCAAACTGCCCCCAGAACCGGGCATCCAGGCGGTTTTCCGATTCCATGTTCCCGTTTCCCAGGGAACAGTTTACTACCGTCATGCTGCCAGGCTCACAGGAAAGCGTTTCTTCTTCTGCTTCCACGGCTTTAAGTCCCATGGCTTTTGCCACTGCCAGTTTTTCCTGGCTCTTTTCATAAACCGTCACGTCGCCGCCCATTGCCCACAGCCGCTGCGCGAGCACCTGGCCGCACCTTCCATAGCCCATGACAAGCATTTTCTGCCCGCAGAGCATTTCTTTGCCGGATAAAACCGCTTCAGCAAGCGCGCCTTCTGCCGTCGCGGCTGCATTTGTATACGCAGCGCCATCTTCTTTCAGATAATCGATAAAAAAAATTCCCTGCCTGCGCTTTTCATCCAGTATTTCCGGCGGAAAATTACAGCCGAATACATACACGCCAGCCTGCAGCTTATCCGTAATCCGGCTCAGATAAACAGCGGTTTTTGCCGGCGGCAGCATAATGGCGTCATATCCGCCGTCGAGCCAGGAATCACAGTACGTCACGGTCTGTCCCCTGGCACAGAGCATCTGGAATAAATATTTCTGGCGTTCTTCCTTTCCCAAAATAAGAAAACGTCCCATATAACTGCACCTCCACTATATTTTATGCAGTATCTATGAGACGGTTCCCTTTACGGACTGTATTTTATATGCCGTTTTTCTGGCAGAAATTTTTGCTTATTTTACCATGTAGCTGCTTTTTTCGGTGCATCCACGGACTGTACTTTTATCATGTTTGTCGTGCCGGCCACGCCGAGCGGCACGCCGGATGTAATGACTACCAAATCACCCGGATTCAAAAATCCATAATCCCTGGCATTATTTACAGCATGATTAAATAATTCAATAACATCGCTTTCTTCTGTAATCAAAAGCGGGCGCACGCCCCAGGAAAGATTCAGCTGCCTGCCGACCTTGTCATCAATCGTACATCCGATAATCTGGCAGTCCGGACGGTAGCGCGAAATCATGCGCGCAGAGGTTCCGGATTTTGTAACCGTCAGAATCGCTTTTGCATTTAAATCATGCGCCGTCGTACAGGTTGCATGGCAGATAGCATCTGTAATATTGGAATTGGCGGAATGGTCGTAGCTGAAAAACCGCTTTTTGTAATCAATATCCTGCTCCGTGCGGTTGGCAATCCGGACCATGGTCTGCAGGGCTTCTACCGGATAAAGTCCTGCTGCTGTCTCGCCTGATAACATAATCACGCTTGTGCCGTCATAAATCGCATTGGCAACGTCCGTTGTCTCCGCCCTGGTCGGCCTTGGATTTTTCATCATGGAATCGAGCATCTGAGTAGCAGTGATGACTTTTTTGCCTGCTTCATAGACCTTCTTAATAATCTTTTTCTGAATAACCGGCACTTCCTCGCTTGCAATTTCCACGCCCATATCCCCGCGTGCAATCATAATGCCTTCGGAAACAGCAATAATCTCGTCGATATTGTCCACGCCTTCCCGGTTTTCAATTTTCGATATAATTTCGATATTATCCCCGCCATTTTCCTTTAAAATCTTGCGGATTTGAAGCACATCTTCTGCACGGCGCACGAAAGAGGCCGCAATAAAATCAAAATCTTTTTCGATGCCGAATAAAATATCCTGCCTGTCTTTTTCACTGATATAAGGAAGCGACAGATGCACATCCGGCACGTTGACCCCTTTGTTGTTTGAAACAACACCGCCATTAATAACCCGGCAGATAATATCCTTGTTTTCAATCGCCTCTACCTTCATGGCTATCAGGCCGTCATCCAGCAAAATGCGCTTTCCGACTGCCACATCCTTATACAAGTCCTGGCAGGTAATCGATACCTGTTCCTCTGTTCCTTCCACGTCGTTCGAGCACAGACGGAACAGCTGGTCCGGCTGCAGCTGGACTTTTCCGGCTTTAAACGTCTTTACCCGGATTTCCGGTCCTTTTGTATCGAGCAGGGCCGCTACCGGCTTCTGATATTTCGTGCGCGCTTCCTTTAACGCCTTGAGCCGCTTTTCATGCTCCTCATAATTTCCATGCGAGAAATTAAAGCGGGCCACGCTCATTCCTTCCTGCACCAGCGCTTCCAGAATCCCCGGCTTGTCCGTTGCCGGTCCTAAGGTACAGATAATCTTTGTCTTCGTCATTCTGTTTCTTCCTCCTTGATAAGAAATATTTATGCCAGTGCCTGCTTTTGGCTATGGCACCGGATAACCGGAGTAAAATCCGGCTGGAAACCACAAACCTTCTATCTGCTGCATGCTTTACCCGGCACAAAAAAAACGCATCCCGCAGCCATGATTCAGCGGGCCGCTCCCGTGTCCCAAATCCAGCCCGGCTGAAATTGCCTGCGTAACATACTGCTTGGCCTGTGCGACTGCATCCGGCACAGACAGTCCCTCTGCAAGCCTGCAGGCAATTGCTGCGGATAATGTACAGCCTGTCCCATGGGTATTCGGATTGTCTATATGTGCCTGTTCGAACCAGTAAAACTGTCCGCTGTCATACAAAAGGTCATCCGCAGCCCCGGACAGATGGCCGCCCTTTACGAGCACTGCACAGCCTGATTTTGCTGAAATCATTTCGGCTGCATGCTGCATCGAAGCCCGGTCTGTGACCGGAACCGAGGATAATGCTTCCGCTTCCGGAATATTCGGCGTCAGAAGCCTGGCCAGCGGATAAAGCTGCTCCTGTGCCTGCAGGAATGCCTGCTTTTCCATCAGCGCAGTTCCGCTTGTAGAACCCATAACCGGGTCAATAACAAGATTAACTGCCTGGTAAGCACACAGTTTTTCTGACAGGATGCGTACTGCCTGCACATTCGGAATCATGCCGATTTTAACCGCTTTTGGAAAAATATCTGTAAAAACCGCATCCAGCTGTGCCCCGATAAAATCCGGCTCCATTTCGCATACATCCAAAATCCCCTGTGTATTCTGGGCCGTCAGCGCTGTAATCACACTCATGCCATAGGCGCCATGCGCCATTATCGTTTTTAAATCTGCCTGGATGCCGGCCCCGCCGCTGCAGTCGCTGCCAGCTATCGTCAAAACGGTATTCATATGTTTTGCTGTCACTTTCATTTTTATTAAATAATATTCATAATACGGCATTATTATAACATAACGCAGCATATGCCTGCAATCCCATTTCTATTCTTCAGACAGCAAATAAGGCGGAAACAGGTTTTCATTTCCTGTTTCCGCCCCACGCCCTGTGGTTTTATGCTTCTAGAATTTTCTAGCCTTCGATTGCAATATATTTACTTTCTTCGACTTCCGGTTTTGCTTCCTTCTTCGGTACGCTTACCTTTAAAATGCCGTCTTCAAATCTAGCTTTAATATCTTCCTGAGTCACTGCATCGCCGACATAAAAGCTTCTGCTGCAGGAACCATAATATCTCTCGCGGCGGATATACTGTCCGTCTTTATTCTTCTCCCCGTCATCCCTGCTGGTCGATGCGTGAATGGTAAGATATCCTTCTTTCAGCTCTGCCTGGACTTCCGATTTTTTATAGCCAGGAAGGTCAATATCCAGTTCATAGCCAGAAGCAGTCTCCTTTATATCGGTCCGCATGACATTGCTCGCTGGCGTTTGATATCTCATGAGTGATTTCGACGGACGGGCAAAATCATTAAAAAAATCATCAAATAAATTTTCTCCAAAAATACTAGGCATTAACATAGGTCATTCCTCCATTCTTACTGACTGATTTTCTTTTCTTTTTTCTATGGCTTCTGTTTCCTGCTACAATTATGTTATAGCACTTTTATTAGCACTCGTCAATAGTGAGTGCTAATAATTTTTGTGAACTTTTTGTGAAGTCTTATTTTATGCGGGATAAAGCGTTTTTATTCTGACAAAATATGGCTGTTTTTTGTTTTTGACATACTTTTGACATACTTTTCTGCTTTGACAAAAGCCGCTATCGAAGGGCGACGTTCCATAAGGAAGTAAAAACCAAAAGACTTTGTAAACAGTCAGTATGATTGGATTGTAGGCAAATTCAAATCATACGGAGGAATTGCAAAATGGCAAA
>OFHA01000200.1_pt1 | contig 54370 bp, 44 predicted proteins | sample 1521891 | NCBI WGS metagenome assembly OFHA01 (sample SAMEA3504089, study PRJEB24116) | mouse gut metagenome | biome: mouse gut; feature: mouse-associated habitat; material: faeces | place: Denmark | collected 2011
CCCCTCACTCATGAGGGGCCTGGACACTTTGTTCTTACAGGAAAAACGCGATGCGTCAAATGGTATTATTTCGGTACATAGAGCATATCCACCTGCATGATATGGGTAACCAGCCAGTTGGTCAGAAATCCCAGAAGTTCTTCTACTGTGTCATTCTGGCTGTTGAAGTCATCTCCCAGGGAATCCAGATCGAATTCCATCAGCTTATCTTCAAATTTACGGTGGAGGCTCATGTGATCTTTCAATCCTGCGTAGTTTATGCTTTTCTGGTATTCCTCTTCATGAGCAAAGTGAGTTCTGGTATAGTTAATCAACTCGGAAATCAGGTGAATCAGGCTGTCAGTTTTGTCCTGGATAAAATCATCGTTCAGTAACTGATACGTTTCTTCTGCCAGTTCAAACAGCCTTGTGTGCTCTTTGTCGATAGCTGCGATACCAGTATAGTATTCTGGTTTCATTTCGTACATAATTTCATCTCCTTGACATAATGTAATGGCTGGCAGAATTCTGATATGTAAACAGAATCCTGCTCAGCGCTAACTATTATTCTACTTCCATTTTCTGGAAGAATCAAGATGACAGAGAGATAAAATGTAAAAATTTTGCATTTGTTCTGTTTTTCTGTATAATTTCCATTTTCTTACCGATAAAGTACAGGCTGCCAGGGAGCAGAGGAAAAGAAACCGGTATCTGATTTTATCGGGATGATCAGCTGACACTGCCGCAGGATTAGTTTGTCAGGAATCCGGCTGCAAGTTCCTGAAGCTGTGCGGCTGTTTCACTGTCCAGATCTGCAGTGTAGCTGCAGCCTGCAGGAGATTCCTGGAAAATTACCGCATATGCGGTGCATGCTGCCAGATAGGAGCCTGCGGGCGAAGGATGCATACCGTCTTCTGCCCAGAGCTCAATCTGAGGATATTGCTCCAGACTGCGCATAAAACCGATTCCTCCTGGAATCAGAAGGCTGTTCAGATTTTCGGCAACTGCCATGGTGTTCTCTGCCAGAACAGACTGTACCAGTTCAGGGCTCATAATGCCGGCTCCGTCTTTGGGAGTCCAGGTCATAAGCAGTGCGGTCTGTCCTCCGGCAGCGCGGATTTTTTCATCCAGAGCAGCAGCGGCGGGCAGCATGTTTTCTTCCGCATAAGAAAATGCGTCGTTTGTATTTTCCTGCAAAATCACAAAATCCCAGTTTTCATCCGTCAGTTTCTGATTCAGGGCTGCGCCCAGCTCATCGGAAGTGTCTGCAAACTGTGTCAGTGTATAATATCCTTCGGAAAGCTCCTGTACTTCACACTGGCGTCCCATTCCTATGACCACTTCTTTGAACATGTCCGGTAAATTGTTGGTAAAAGTGTGGCTGTTGCCTGCAAACAGAATGCGGGGATTTTCCCCTGCCGCCGGGTCAGGCACTTTTAAATCAAAGGTCTGGCTGAAGTCAAAGTCTTCTTCTGATGAACCGGAATCTTCTGATGCAGAAGTTTCAGAATCTGAGTTTTCCGGTGAAGAATCTTCCGATTCTGTGGCAGAACTGTCTGTTTCTTCCGAAACTTCCGGAGCGGACGGTTCAGAGGAGGCTGTGTTTTTTTCCGGAGCAGAACATCCTCCCACAAAAAGTCCCAGGATGAGCAGAAAACAGCACAGAACGGTTCCTGTCCTGTTTTTACGTTTTTCAGCTGAAAAAAAGTCTGTTTTGAAAAGATTTTGTTTCATGGTTTTATTCACCCTTCCATAAAATGTAATTAAAGATTGAAGACGGGCCTTCTGACAGGTATAATATAACCTGATATAAAAGCCGATGCCCGTGCTGACATTATACCACAGGGGCCAGGGTGCTGCAATCGGACAGGATTCATGATGGGAGGAAAGTATGCATTTTTTAGTGAAAATAGGTTTATTTATAGGGGTTGGGCTGGCCCTGAATCAGCTGGTGAACCTGATTTACAGAATCGTATCAAAAAAGACAAATGCCATCCATCTGCGGTTTTTAAAAAGTATTTTCAATGTAATGATTGACGTTGTGATCATTTACAGTCTGGTTCAGCAGTTTGAAATCACAAAGGATATCAGTAAGGCTCTGCTCCAGAGCGGTACCCTGATTGTGGCCATTGCAACTTTTGCTGCCCAGCAGGCTCTGGCAAATGTCATAAGCGGCATTTCTGTCTCAGCATCCAGGCCTTATAATGTAAATGAAAAAATAAGAGTGCTTCAGGGCGGGACGGTACTTGCGGAAGGTATGGTAACAGATGTTACCATACGTCATACGGTAATCCGGCAGTTTAACGGGGAATGCTGCATTGTGCCCAATTCCATTATGGATTCAGCAGTGATTATCAATACTAATTTTACGGAAAATGTGGGAAACTTTATAGAAATTACAGTATCTTATGACACAGACATTGAAAAAGCCGTAGCTGTCATGAAAAAAATATGTGAGGAACATGAACTGACCATAGAAACAGAGAAGAGCAGCGTTACTGTCAGCGGTTATACGCCGGATGGCCTTACACTGAAAACGACCATCTGGACCAGAAATCTGAATGACAGTTTTAAAGCCTGCAGTGATATCAGGATTGCCCTGGTGGAGGGATTCAGAGAGAACAGTATTGAGATTCCCTATCAGACGGTCACAGTACATTACACGAAAGAGGTTGCACCATGATTTAAACCAGTATCCTGTTTCCGGTTATATAAGCTGATTATTTTGTATATAATGGAGCATTTGTGGTTGATAATGTGACGGAGGAAATTCTGATAGCAAATATTCGTACTAATACAGTAAACGCGGTTACTGACTTAAAATCAGGCAATCTTTTCTATATTACCTGTATTGATAAGCCGCACAAACTTAAACCATTGTATGAAAAATATAAGGGTATGTTTCATTGCGTGTATCAGACTGAAATGTATACAAACGAACAATGGCTGGAGATTATGCCAGGAAGATGGCGTTGCTCATTGGCTTGCCCGGAATTTTGTTTCATAAATCAAACAGAATATTGAATGAAGAATGAAACCAGATATGGAAGTTGTGATTTCTTTTTGCCTGTTGGCATTATAGCAATATGCAAAAACTTATTTCAATATTCTTTGTAATTAATTTTAGCACTCACATCTTGACAGTGCTAACAACAAGTGATATTGTTATACATGAAATAGAACAGAAAAGAAAAGCAGCTTTTCTCTGCATGGCAGGAAGGCTGTTTATCCATACTATTACTCCGGAGGTTAATATCGTAACATTTATCTGCCTGGTCTGTCTGATATTTACTTGCCGATGTAATATCAGGGAAGGAGGAACCCTTATGAATATACAGAAATTTACGCAGAAATCAATCGAAGCCATCAATGGCTGTGAGAAACTGGCATACGAATACGGCAATCAGGAAATTGAACAGGAGCATTTTCTGGTATCTCTGCTTTTGCAGGAGGATGGCCTGATTCCCAAACTGATTGAGAAAATGGAAATCAATCTGGAGCATTTTACGGAAAATGCAAAAAATCATCTGGCAAAACGGGTGAAAGTATCCGGCGGTCAGGTATATATGGGGCAGAATCTCAATAAGGTGCTGGTCAGCGCTGAAGATGAGGCCCGGAAAATGGGAGATGAATATGTGTCGGTGGAGCATCTGTTCCTGACGCTGCTGAAATATCCCAACCAGGCATTGAAAGAAATGTTCCGGGAATACGGGATTACCAGAGAACGGTTCCTGCAGGCCCTTGCCACCGTACGGGGGAATCAGAGAGTGGTTTCTGACAATCCGGAAGCTACCTATGACACACTGGCAAAATACGGATATGATATGGTGGAACGGGCCAGAGAGCAGAAACTGGATCCGGTCATTGGCCGGGACAATGAGATTCGGAATGTGGTGCGTATTCTGTCCCGGAAGACCAAAAACAATCCGGTGCTGATAGGAGAGCCCGGCGTTGGTAAAACCGCTGTGGTGGAAGGACTGGCTCAGCGGATTGTCCGGGGCGATGTGCCGGAAGGACTGAAAGACAAGCGGCTGTTTGCGCTGGATATGGGTGCGCTGGTGGCAGGAGCCAAATACCGCGGTGAATTTGAAGAGCGGTTAAAGGCGGTACTGGATGAAATCAAAAGCAGCGACGGTCAGGTCATTCTGTTTATTGACGAGTTGCACACTATTGTGGGAGCAGGAAAAACAGACGGTGCCATGGATGCAGGCCAGCTGCTGAAACCCATGCTGGCCAGAGGTGAGCTTCACTGTATCGGAGCCACCACGCTGGATGAATACCGGGAATATATTGAGAAGGACGCGGCGCTGGAGCGGAGATTCCAGCCGGTACTGGTGGCAGAGCCCACAGTGGAAGATACCATTTCCATTCTGAGGGGGCTGAAAGACCGGTACGAGGTATTTCACGGTGTGAAAATTACGGATTCTGCCCTGGTATCGGCGGCGACGCTGTCCAATCGTTATATCAGTGACCGTTTCCTGCCGGATAAAGCCATTGACCTGGTGGACGAGGCCTGTGCTCTGATTAAAACAGAACTGGATTCCATGCCCACAGAGCTGGATGAACTGCAGCGGCGGGTGATGCAGATGGAAATTGAGGAAGCCGCCCTGAAAAAGGAAGAAGACCGGCTCAGCAAAGACCGCCAGGAAACTCTGCAGAAAGAGCTGGCAGATCTGAAAAATGAATTTCAGTCCCGGAAAGCCCAGTGGGACAATGAAAAAAGCTCTGTGGAAAAAGTACAGAAGCTCCGGGAGGAACTGGAAGCCCTTAACAAGGAAATTGCCATGGCACAGCAGAATTATGATCTGGAAAAGGCGGCGGAACTGCAGTACGGAAAAATGCCGGAGCTGAAACGACAGCTTGAGCTGGAAGAAGAGCAGGTGAAAAAGAAAGATTTAAGCCTGGTGCATGAGAATGTCAGCGAAGAGGAAATTGCGAAAATCATTTCCCGGTGGACCGGAATACCTGTGGCAAAGCTCACGGAAAGCGAGCGGAACAAGACCCTTCATCTGGATGAAGAGCTGCACAAACGCGTGATTGGCCAGGAAGAAGGCGTTACAAAAGTGACAGAGGCTATCATCCGTTCCAAAGCAGGTATCAAGGATCCCGGCAAACCCATTGGTTCTTTTCTGTTCCTTGGGCCCACCGGCGTGGGCAAAACAGAACTGGCCAAAGCACTGGCTGCCAGTCTTTTTGATGACGAGAACAACATGGTAAGGCTGGATATGAGCGAGTACATGGAGAAATACTCAGTATCCCGTCTGATCGGGGCCCCTCCCGGATATGTGGGGTATGAGGAAGGCGGACAGCTCACAGAGGCAGTGCGCCGGAAGCCCTATTCCGTGGTGCTGTTTGACGAGGTGGAGAAGGCCCATCCCGATGTGTTTAACGTACTGCTTCAGGTTCTGGACGACGGACGTATCACCGATTCCCAGGGACGTACCGTGGATTTTAAAAACACCATATTAATTATGACGTCCAACCTTGGTTCCTCCTGTCTGCTGGAAGGGATTGAAGAGAACGGGGAAATCAGGCCGGAATGTGAAACAGCAGTGATGAATGAACTTCAGAACAATTTCAGGCCGGAGTTTTTGAACCGGCTGGATGAAATTATCCTGTTTAAACCGCTGAATAAAAGTGATATTGGGAATATTATTCACCTGCTGCTGGCGGATTTAAACCGGCGTCTGGTGGACAGGGAAGTGTCTGTGGAACTGACTCAGGCCGGGCAGGAATTTGCAGTGGAGCATGGATACGATCCGGTATATGGCGCAAGGCCCCTGAAGCGTTATCTTCAGAAGACAGTGGAGACTCTTGCAGCGAAACTGATTCTGGCAGATGAGGTAAGAGCGGGAGATACCATTGTAATTGATGTGGAAAATGGTGCGCTGGTTGGCCATAGTTCCCGCACCCACCGAAACTGACCACGGAAATAAAGAACCTGCAGATTAAGGAGGCAGATTTTTAAATCCGGTTGACTTTGTTCCGGGCAGATGTAATAATATGCCCTGAGGGCAAAGGGACAGGTATCGGATACCAATCATAAATGCCTGCAGGGATTCAGGTGTCAGAAGAGTGCTTCTGACATCTGAATCTCCTGCAGACAATCGGGCGGTGGTAAGTATATGGAGCAGAAATATGATCTGACAGAAGGAAATATTATACGGACAGTGCTGTTTTTTTCCCTGCCCTTTCTGGGAGCCAATCTGATACAGGCTCTGTACGGGGCTGTGGATTTGATGATCATCGGCTGGTACTGTCCTCCGGAAGCCATTGCGGCGGTTTCCACCGGAAGCCAGGTGACCCAGATTGTTACCTGCATGATTTCCGGGCTGACTCTGGGAGCCACCGTTACCGTGGGAAAATACGCGGGACGCAAAGAGCCGGAGGAAGTGAAAAGGACCATCAGTACCAGTCTCTGCCTGTTTGTTGCAGCAGGGCTTCTGATTACAGGGCTGATGCTGGTATCTGCCGACTGGGTGCTGACCCTTCTGAAAACACCGGAAGAATCTTTCGTTTCGGCCGGAGAATATGTCCGGGTCTGCGGAGCGGGGGTAGTGTTTATCTGCGGTTATAATGGGATCAGCGCTGTTTTGCGGGGATATGGAGATTCAGGAAAACCTCTGCTGTTTGTGGCTGTGGCCGGGGCAGGCAATGTGGCCGGAGATATTTTTTTCATCCGGTATCTGAATCTGGGTGTGAAAGGCGCTGCCCTGGCAACAGTGCTGTCTCAGGGGTTCAGTATGGTATGGGCGGCAGTTTATCTGAACAGAAAAAACTTTATTTTTTCATTTCGTCTGTCAGAATTCAGGATATACAGGGAGAAGGTCAGGGAACTTCTGAGGGTGGGCATTCCCATTTCTCTGCAGGAATGTATGGTGCGCCTGTCATTTCTGTATCTTACGTCGGTGACCAATGCACTGGGAGTCGCCGCGGCTTCTGCAGTGGGGATTGCCAGTAAGTATGATATTTTTGCAATGCTGCCGGCCACTTCTGCAGCAAGCGCTCTGTCTTCTGTGGTGGCGCAGAATTACGGTGCGGGAAAATATCGGAGAATGCAGCAGGCGCTTGTGACGGGAATGGCGGCAGCGCTGCCTTTTTCTGCAGCCTTTTTTTTCTGGGCTCAGTTATGGCCAAAGACCATGATTGGCATTTTTTCAAAAGATATGGCTATCATGGAAGCGGGCATTCCATTTTTCCGTACCTGCAGCTTTGATTACATATTTGTGGTATTTGTATTTTGCATGAATGGATATCTGAATGGACGGGGGCTTACGGTATTTACCATGGTAAGCTGCTGTTTTGGCGCCCTGGCCCTGCGTATGCCTCTGATATATCTGATGTGCCGGAATATGCCAGGCAATCTTGCGCTGATTGGATGTGTGGCTCCGGCTGTGTCCGGGATTATGGCCGTATATACAGGGGTTTATGTCTGGAAACTCCGGGCTTTTCCGGTTCCGGAGAGAGTGAAACAACAGTAGTACAGGGAAGGATTCGGAATATGGCAGAGAAGAAAACAGAGAAAAAAAAGAACCGCAGAGCGTATCTGGAATCATTTCAGAAAAATCAGGAAGGAAACTATGAATACAGGGGAGAACTGTATGCCTGGCAGGGCACAGAGCAGGAAAGGCGCCGGGAACTGGCGAAACTCTGGGGCCTGTGTACTGTGCTGATGGGTTCTCTGGCAGCGGCAGGAAGTGTGGAGGCGCCGGGTTCCATCAACTGTGCCTATGTGATTCTTCCTTATGTAGTGAATCTGATTGCAGGTATCAGTGTCTGCTGGGGGCTTTGCAGGCTCAGTGCAGGAGGCAATCCGGTGAGAGCCTATGTGTGGAAGGCCAGTGTGGGGCAGATTCCCGGACGGGCCATATTTGCATGTATCTGCAGCGGGGTATCTCTGGCCGGAGAACTGATTTTTGCTGTCAGGAATGGTCTGGAAGGGAAAACAGCTGGATTTGCGGCATTTCTCCTGCTGGAGTGTGGGGTATTTACAGCTTCATTTCAGATGAGCCGGCGGCTCAGGAAACTGGAGTGGGAGAAAAATGCCTAAGAGCTCCGCTCATAGCCTGCACCGTGCGCTCATTCATGCGAGCATGATTCGCCCGGAAACAGGCGCTCCGCTCATAGCCTGCATCGTGTGCTCATTCCTGCGAGCATGATTCGCCCGGAGGCAGGCTATGGCTGAACTTAAATAAAAATATCCTGGAAATATAAGGTTCAAATTGACAAATAATCAGAAGAAATATATAATGTTTACATATTGAGTCAAAATCTATGTTAAAATAAAGCATAAGACGGCAGAACAAAGGCGCGCAAAAGGAGGGTACCCTCCTTTATGTATGTAGTTGTAACTACATACATAATATAGAAACCTGTCTGCCAGGACTCAGAAGAAAAGGAGGAAATTGTATGAAAAAAAGCAAGAAACTGCTGGCCCTGCTTTTAGGACTGGCTCTGTGCGGCAGCATGCTCACTGCCTGCCAGAAAAACGATGGCGGAAACAAACCTGCCGAAAATGACACAAAGAGCGAAAGTGATGCAAACACTGATACTGACAAAAAAGAAGAGGATGACAGTTCTGCAGAAGGCAGAACAGACGGAACCATGGTAGTGTCTGTTACCGGTTTTGAAAACAAATTCTCTCCGTTCTTTGCTCAGAATGCGGATGACATGACAGTTGGTGCAGACATGACTCAGCTTATGCTCATGTATCTGGATCGTGTGGCTAACCCGGTTCTGAACGGAATTGAGGGAGAGACAAGAGAGTACAACGGAACAGAGTACACCTATACCGGACCTTCCAATATCACTGTTACCGAGAATGAAGACGGTACTGTGACATACGAAGTGAAGATGCGTGACGACCTGGTATTTTCCGACGGAACTCCTGTTGACATAGATGATGCGATTTTCAGTCTGTATGTATATATGGACCCGTCCTATGATGGTTCCACTACTATGTATTCTCTTCCGATCAAAGGACTGGAAGCATACAGGAGCGGTATGGAAACACTGTTTAACCTGATGGTAAAAGCAGGCCGCGACAATACAGATTTTACAAACTGGGATGAAGCAACACAGACCGCATTCTGGGAAAGCCTGGATAAAGCAGGAGCAGCATTTGCACAGGAAATCGTAGATTACTGTGTGGCAGCAGGAGAATGTGCAGAAGGCGAAGTTGCCAAAGCAGGAGCAGCATGGGGCGTAGAAGGCCTTGCAGACGGAGCAACCACAGCAGATCTGTTCAATGCTCTGTGTGAAAAATATGAATGGGATATTCCTACCATGTCTGAAACTGAGACAGCAGGCTCCAGTCTGTTTGATTTGATGGAAGGCTATGAGAACTATGCAGTAGGTGTGGAAACCGGCGAATCTGCAGATTATATTGAGGGAATTGAACGTATTGATGATTATTCCATGAAAGTTACTGCTACAGAACTGGATGCTACCATGATTTATCAGTTCAATTATCCGGTTGCACCTCTTCATTACTATGGAGACGAAGCACAGTATGATTATGAGAACCACAAATTCGGATTCCCGAAAGGAGATCTGAGTATTATCCGTGACAAGACCACAACACCTGTGGGTGCAGGCCCCTATGTATTTAAAGACTCAGCAGACGGTGTTGTTTACCTGGAAGCAAACCCCAAATATTATAAAGGTGAGCCTAAGGTAAAGAACCTGAACTTAAAAGAAACAAAAGAAGCAGATATGTTAAATGGTCTTTCTACCGGAGACCTTGATATTGCAACTCCTTCCTATTCAACAGAAACCGCAAATCAGATTGCAGAACTTAACGGCGGAGATGATTCTTTTGAAGGAAGCGTAATCACAACAAAACTTATTGACTACCGCGGATATGGTTATGTGGGAATTTCTGCAGATAACGTTAAAGTTGGAAATGACCCGGCTTCTGACGCTTCCAAAAACCTGCGGAAAGCAATTGCAACTTTAATTGCTGCTTACCGTGACGAAGGAATTGATTCTTATTATGGAGATATTGCTACCGTAATTAACTATCCGATTTCCAATACTTCCTGGGCAGCTCCTCAGGTAACAGACGACGGATATACCGTAGCTTATTCCGTAGACCCGGAAGGCAACTCCATTTATACTGCTGATACAAAAGCAGAAGAAAAATATGCAGTGGCAAAAGAAACAGCTCTCAAATTCTTTGAAGCAGCAGGCTATACAGTAGCAGACGGAAAACTGACCGCAGCTCCGGAAGGTGCAAAATTAGAGTACACCGTAGATGTGGGTGGAAATGGACAGGGAGACCATCCTACTTTCCTGGTTCTGAAAAATGCAGCGGATGCTTTCGCGGAATTAGGCTTTACTTTAACTGTAAATGATATTTCAAATCCGGCAGATTTGTATGCAGCATATCAGTCCGGCGTATCTGAACTGTGGTGTGCTGCATGGCAGGCGTCCAGTGACCCGGATATGTTCCAGTTGTATCACAGTGAAGGAACTACCAACTACTACAAGGTTAATGATGAAGAACTGGATACTCTGATTATGGATGCACGTCAGTCTACCGAGCAGTCTTATCGTAAAGGACTGTACAAGGCAGCTATGGAAATCATTATGGACTGGGGTGTGGAAATACCGATTTATCAGCGTTCTGATGCATACGCAGTTTCTACCGAACGTGTGGATACTTCCAGTTTCCCAAGCGATATGACACCATATTGGAACTGGGTGAATGAAATCGAAAACATTTCCATAAAATAATACAATCACACATACTGAAAGGAACCGCTCCCATGGTGAATCGGTTCCTTTCAATCTATAGAGAGGAATGATAACCGTATGCGAAAGTACATCATTAAGAGACTGCTTTTGTCTGTGATGATTTTGTTTTGCGTTACTTTTATTATTTACTCATTGCTGCGCTGTCTGCCCGCTTCCTATGTGGAAAATATGGCCATGCAGCTGGCAATGAAACCTGGCGCAAAACCTTATGAGGAATGGCTGGCTCAGTTGAATGCATCTTACGGTCTTGATAAAAGCATCTTACCTGGCTATCTCACCTGGCTGGGAGACGCCATTCACGGAAATTTTGGTGACAGCTGGAAATATACTGTACCGGTACTTCAGAAATTTGGCGATGTAGTCTGGCTTTCATTTATTATGGGAGCAATTGCATTTCTGCTGCAGCTTATCATCGCCATTCCCCTTGGTGTGATTGCCGCAACAAAACAGTATTCCCGTACAGATTATGCCATTACTGCAGGAGCATTGATTGGTATTTCACTGCCCACGTTCTTTTTTGCCACAATTTTAAAACTGATTTTCTCTGTAAAACTGGGCTGGTTTGACTTGTTCGGTCTGGTGGGCAGGGATTATGCACAGCTCGATGCCATGGGCCAGTTCCTGGATAAGGCAAATCATCTGGTGCTTCCCATTGCCACTATTGTTATTGTATCCATCGGTTCTCTGATGCGTTATACCCGTACGAATATGCTGGAAGTGCTGAATGCGGATTATATCAGGACTGCCAGAGCCAAAGGTCTGTCTGAAAAAACCGTTATTTATCAGCATGCATTTCGAAATACCCTGATTCCCCTGGTAACAATTGTAGGAGGCTCTCTGCCCGGCCTGTTTTCCGGAGCGCTGATTACAGAGACACTGTTTTCCATTCCGGGTATCGGATTTACCTCCTATGAGGCCATGCGGATTGGAGATATTCCATTTTCCATGTTCTACATGACTTTTATGGCGATTCTGACCCTGACGGGCAACCTGATTTCTGATATTCTGTATGCAGTGGTAGACCCGCGGGTACGTTTTGCTTAGGGAAGGGGGTAGTTGAAATGGACGATAAAAGAGATGAAGTAAATGTAAAAGATGAAGCAAATGAAGAAGTTTCCTATTCCCTGAATGACGACAGACGTGTGAAGGTTCTTTCACCGGGAGCCCTGGTGGTAAAGCGGTTTTTCAGGAACCGGCTGGCAGTTCTGGGCATGATCATGCTGCTGGTTATGTTTGTATTTTCCTTTATTGGCGGACTGATCAGCCCTTACGGGCAGGATCAGCAGTTTTATCGCTATGAAAGCCAGATGAAGGAATTTGCAGGCGTTGTGCGCAACGATGATTTCCGTTATACTGCAGCGGACGGACAGAAATTCGACAGTGTGCTGCAGGCAAAATTCCAGCTTGCATATCAGAAGAAAGAAAATACTTTTGAATATAAGGACGTTACCTACGAGGTGACTGAGGAGGGAACGGATTTCTATTCCATTTCATCCGAAGGAACCATGCTGGCGATTGCCTTTAAAGATATTGTAAATGCAGAAGGGGAGGAGATTCCCTTTGATTTGAAATTCAGTGCGCTGAAAGCCTGCACCAACGGAGAGACTTCTTTTGAGTCAGGCGGCGCTTCTTATACCCTGGATGAGGACAGCAACATTCTGGAAGGAGATACAGTCAGAGGCTATATCAGCCGGTTTGTGGTATCTCCGGTAGAGAACGGAGTGGAAATCAGCCGTACCTTCAAGGAAGAGCTGGAAGCCTCTATCAATGCAGAGGAAGAAGAATTTGTGTTTGTGGATGAAGATGGAACAGAGTACAGCTATGAAGTTACCTATGACCCCACAACCATGAACTGGTCCGTGCGCCAGGGAAAAGAGACCTATGTGTATGACAGTTATGCCAAACCGGGCAAAGCACACTGGCTGGGAACAGATACCAATGGTATGGACATGCTGACCCGTCTGATGTACGGAGGCCGGGTGTCACTGATTATCGGATTTATTGTTGTGTTTATTGAAACACTGATTGGAGTGATTCTGGGCGGACTTGCCGGATATTTCGGAAAATGGGTGGATAACCTGATTATGCGTATTGTGGATATTTTCTACTGTATTCCGTCCCTGCCTCTGATTATCATTCTGGGTTCAGCCATGGACGCCATGAAAGTAGAGCCTCAGACACGTATGTTTTATCTGATGATGATTCTCGGTTTTCTGGGATGGCCGGCTATTACCCGTCTGGTCAGGGGACAGATTTTATCCCTGCGTGAACAGGAATTCATGACTGCCACAGAAGCCTGCGGAATCCGGGTAAGCAGACGTATTTTCAAGCATCTGATTCCAAACGTTATTCCTCAGCTGATTGTAACCTGTACCATGAGTCTTGGTTCCACAATCATTATGGAAGCAACGCTGTCTTTCCTGGGAATCGGTGTAAAATTCCCCTTTGCTTCCTGGGGAAATATTATTACGGATGTCAACGATGCATACGTTATGACCCATTATTGGTTTGTGTGGATTCCCGCCGGTATCTGTCTGTTGATTGCCGTACTGGGCTTCAACTTTGTAGGTGACGGTCTGCGCGATGCGTTTGACCCGAAAATGAAACGGTAAGGGAGGAAAGAACGATGGCCAGGAAAAAATCAGAAGGATATCTCTCGGCGAAAGAATCCCGCCGGATTTCAAAAGAGAACCGTAAAATTACCGATGAATATGAAAAAAAGCGAAAACGGAAAAATGTGCCGGAATCAGAATATCTGACTACCATGCGGGATTCGGAAAATGCAGTGGAATTTGACAATCTGCATACTTATTTCTTTACAGATACCGGAGTAGTGAAAAGTGTGGACGGTGTAACCTTTGACGTTCCGATTGGAAAAACCGTAGGTGTGGTGGGAGAATCCGGATGCGGTAAATCTGTCACCAGCCTGTCACTGATGCAGCTGGTACAGCGTCCCCAGGGACAGACGGTGGAAGGAGAAATCCGCCTGAATCTGGGTGACAAAGCCTATGATGTGATCAAAACGCCTCAGGAAGTAATGCAGACTCTCCGGGGAAATTATGTTTCCATGATTTTCCAGGAGCCCATGACCAGTCTGAATCCGGTGTTCCGTATCGGCAGACAGGTGGACGAGATAAGCCTGCTTCACAATGAGGAGAAAAAGACGCCGGAAGAAATCAAAGAGCGTACCATTAAACTGCTGGAAACAGTGGGAATTGCCAACAGCAAGGGTGTATACAATATGTTCCCCCACGAGCTGTCCGGCGGTATGCGCCAGCGTGTTATGATTGCCATGGCTCTGGCATGCAATCCAAGAGTTATCATAGCAGATGAACCCACCACGGCTCTGGACGTGACGATTCAGGCGCAGATTCTGGATTTACTGCGTCAGTTAAAAGACAGTATAAATTCTTCCATTATGCTGATTACCCATGATTTGGGCGTGATTGCGGAAATGGCAGATTATGTGGTGGTTATGTATGCAGGAAGAGTAGTGGAAAAGGGAACTGCAGAGGAGATTTTTGAACATCCGTCTCATCCCTATACCATTGGCCTGATGGCTTCCAAACCGGTAGTTGGAAAACAGGTGGACAAACTTTATTCCATCCCCGGAAAAGTGCCCAATCCTGTAAATATGCCCAATTACTGCTATTTTAAGGACAGATGTGAAATGTGTGTGGAGGGCTGCAGCGGAGCATATCCGCCGGAAATCAGACTTTCCGAAACCCACAGGGTAAGCTGTTACCGGTATTCCAATGGAAAGGGGGAACAGTAAATGGCTGACAGAAAAATAACAGAAACTGCATTGGAGCCCCTGATCTATGACGACCAGTATATTCTGATGGTGAACCATCTGAAAAAATATTTTCCCATTAAGAGCGGGATGGTCTCCAGAGTGACAGGGCATGTGAAAGCTGTGGACGGCGTTACTTTTAATCTGAAACGCGGTACAACCATGGGGCTGGTGGGAGAATCCGGCTGCGGAAAAACCACTACCGGGCGAACCATTCTCCGTCTTGCCGGAGAGAAGACCGGAGGCCAGGTGCTGTTTAACGGAAAAGAAGTGTATGACTTTTCCAATGCGGAAATGCGCACCATGCGTACGAAAATGCAGATTATTTTCCAGGACCCTTTTTCCAGCCTGTCTCCCCGTCTGCCTGTTGGAGAAATTATAGGCGAGGCGGTCAGAGAACACAATCTGGTGTCAAAGGGCGAATTTAACGATTATATTGATAAAGTTATGGACAACTGCGGATTACAGCCCTTCCATAAGGAGCGGTATCCCCACGAATTTTCCGGCGGGCAGCGTCAGCGTATCTGCATTGCCCGTGCGCTGGCATTAAATCCGGAATTTATCGTCTGTGACGAGCCTGTGTCGGCGCTGGATGTGTCCATTCAGGCACAGATTATCAACCTGCTGAAAGAACTGCAGGAGCAGTATAAGCTGACCTACCTGTTTATCTCCCATGACCTGTCGGTGGTGGAACATATTTCTGATACGGTAGGCGTTATGTACCTCGGAAATCTGGTGGAGTATGGTGAAACGGAGGATATTTTTAAAAATCCCCTTCATCCTTATACAAAGGCTTTGTTTTCTGCCATTCCCGTTCCTGACCCGAAGGTGAAGAAGGAACGGATTGTACTGAAAGGTTCCATTCCCTCTCCTGCAAATCCGCCGGAAGGGTGCAAATTCCATACCCGCTGTGCCCATTGCATGGAGAAGTGCAAAAAGGAAGTTCCCGTTCAGCGTGAAGTAGAACCGGGACATTATGTGGTCTGCCATCTTTATGACAAATAGGAAACAGGTATCCCCGAACAGAATGACAGCAGAAGGAGGTGAGGTGCACAGTGACAGAACAGGAAGAACACAATGGAATTATTTATGATTCAGGAGAACGACCGGAGCAGGAACAGCCGGAGCTTCAGCTGACAAAAGAAGAGAAGCGATGGGTTGCCCTGGGAGCCCTGAAAAGCGCTCTGTTAATCGGAAGTGTGTACCTCATTGGCGGAGGTCTGCTTATAGGCCTGCTTCTGCTGGTCTGGACATAAATAAAAAGTAAACAGTTGCCAACCGTTTTCGTATTTTGCGGAGACGGTTGTTTTTTTATCTCACAGGAAGACCCAGTTACGCTAACGTTTGTCATTAATTGAAAAAGTAAAAATGATGTGATATACTTCTACATGAGTAATAAGATTTTAATCAGTGCTATATGGGAGGAGAAGGATGGGAAAAAATAAAGTAATTGTGGTGCAAAACATCAATATTACTGTTTCAGAGGAAAATTTTGATGATTATATCTGTATTACTGATATTGCAAAAGCTAAAGTTGGTGAGTCCCGAGGAGCAGATGTTGTAAAAAACTGGATGCGAAACAGAGCAACTTTGGAATTTTTAGGTACGTGGGAACAAATCTATAATCCTGCTTTTAAAGTAGTCGAATTCGACCACTTTAAAAATGAAGCAGGTTTACATACATTTGTACTTAGTGTTTCAGAATGGATTGAAAAAACAGAAGCGACAGGATTATTTGTGAAACGTGGAAAATATGGAGGAACATATGCGCATAAAGATATTGCATTTGAATTTGCTTCAGCGATCAGCCCTGTTTTTAAACTATATTTGATCAAAGAATTTCAAAGGCTGAAAGAAGTTGAGAATGATGCAAAGAAAATTGAGTGGGATGAAAAAAGATTTCTGTCTAAAAATAATTATCTGATTCAAACAGATGCGGTAAAAAATTACCTGATCCCATCAGAAAATTATAAAGAAAATCTGGAGTGGCTGGTATATGCAGAGGAAGCGGATATTTTGAATGTTGCATTGTTCGGATTTACGGCAAAAGCATGGAGGGATAAAAATCCTGAATTGGCAAAAAAGAATAACGTAAGAGATTTTGCTTCCATAAATGAACTTACAGTTTTGTCTAATTTGGAAACACATAACGCACAAATGATTCGTGAAGGCAGAAATAAGGAAGAAAGATTTCAGATTTTAAAGGAAATTGCAGAGTATCAGTTGCATGTTCTTAATGCGGCGGAACAGATAAAATTGATTGAGGAAAAGTGATATATAATATGACGTTTAACTACTATTTAGTCTGGATATATGTTACAAACCTGAAACTTTAAATATTTTCAAAAAGTGGTTTAAATGCAGTGTTTCAGGCACTTCCAGGAAGAAAAGGGTAGATTTTACTGCCAGTTTACTACTTTTGCTCCTATAGACGGATTGCCCGATTTTAAATCGGGTAGTCCATTTTTTATCTTATAGGAAATACCTTGTCACACTAACGTGTGAAAGCATTTCCTGTAAGAGAAAAGACAATTATGCGCGCTCGTGCGAATAGAAGATGTCGCTAAAGCGACCGCACACGGCGCAGCAAACCGTCCAGGTCTTTCATGAGTGGGGAATTCAGGGAGCCCCTGCGGACCTGTCCGCTTTGTTCTTCTATAGGAAAGACCTTGTTTTACTGCCTTATTTGTATTATAATAGATAATACAAATAAGGCAGGGGAGGTGAACGAAACTGTGATTATGAAACTGGATTTTGCCGGAAGCGTGCCCATTTATCAGCAGATCAGAGATCAGATTGTGCAGGCAGTGGCAGACGGAACCTTTAAGGATGGTGACAGACTTCCCACCATACGGGCCCTTGCCGGTGAAATCGGAGTCAATACAATGACAGTGAACAAAGCCTATCAGCTCCTGAAACAGGAAGGATATATTATTACAGACAGGCGCAGCGGAGCGGTTGTGCAATGTGCCAGAGGCAGGAAAGAGGCATTAGAGCATGAGATAGGGAAAGAGCTGGAGCTGCTGATTGCGGAAGCAAAGATTGCAGGCATATCCAGACAGGAATTTCTGGAACTCTGTGGGAAGATTTACGGGAGGTAGCTTATGACAACGAAAATTATTATGGCAGTCTGTATGCTGCCCATACTGCCCATTCTGTACGGAGCGGCCCGGTTCATCCGGAAGGAAAAGGCAGGCCTGCAGTATGGAGTTACTTTGTGGAAAGGAGCCGGAGACAGTCTTAAGGTACAGGAAATAAGAAAAAAAGAGGAAAAAGAACTGAACCGGCTGGGATTGATCAGTTTCCTGCTGTTTCTGGTGACACTGATTCCGAACCATGAGTCACTGGTGATTACCGGGCAGATGGTCTGGATGTTTCTGGTAATTGTTCTGATGTATGTGCCCTATGTCCGGGCCCATGGGAGAATGATGGAGCAGAAGCGGGAGTATCTTGCGTCATTGCCGGAGGAGGAACAGGGGCAGACCGGGAGCGGAGTTCTGGTGGATGTGACAGCGGCCGCAGTGGAGAAACCGCTCTTTTTTCGGAAAACCCTGTGGAGCGGCTGTCTGTTTGCACTGGCTCCTGCCCTGGCGGAACTGTTTCTTCCCGGTTTGAGAAATGAGGCCGATTCAGCAGACTTATGGGTCAGAGAGATGACTTTTCTGTCTCTGGGAATGGCAGCTTTGCTGTTTCCTCTGTTTCTTTATGTCTGGAATAAACAGAAAACCAGGGTGTTTACCTGCAGCAGCCGGGTTAATCTGCAGATTGCACAGGTGCGCCGGTATCACTGGAGCTGGCTCTGTGCTGCCCTGGCCTGGGGAACCGGTCTTTTTAACTGGAGTATGCTGTTTTCCTTTCATGCCCCTTCCGAACAGTTTCTTCCGGCAGCAATGACTGCCAGCCTGGTGTACGGATTAACTGCTCTGGGACTGTGCTTTTACTGCTGGAGCCTGATGGAGAAAAACAGCAGAAAATATCTGGAGCAGGAAACCATATGCCAGGAAGATGAGGATGAATACTGGATCTGGGGCATATTTTATTATAACAGAAATGATAACAGATCCATGGTGGAGGCCAGAGCCGGCCTGGGCGTTACCGGGAATATGGCGAAACCGGTTATGAAATACGGAATCTTACTGATCATGGCAGCTCTGATTCTGGGAGGGTTTATGGTTTGCAGATGGGTTATTCTGGATGAATTTACGCCTGTGTCTCTGAACTATGAGGGAGAGGTGCTGACGTCAGTTCATGTGGGAGAAAACTGCCGCATTGAAAAAAAGGATATGGAACAGGTAACACTGCTGGAGGAGGAACCGGACATCAGAAAAACCAGCGGAACCGGCATGGATACCCTGAAAAAAGGAGATTTTTACAGCAGAAGCCTGGAACAGAGCATGGAGGTGTGTCTGAATCCCCAGGAGCCGCCCTTTCTCCTGATTATGACCAGAGAGAACAGGTGGTATCTGCTGGGCAGCGGGGACGGAGCGGAAACCAGGGAGATTTACCGGAAACTGGAACAATAGCTGTCAGAAGCTGCATATCACATAAAAGCATTGATAATTTTCACCCCTGCCATCATATATTTTAAGGAAACTTCTTTGGAGTGTTCAGTAGATGAGCGGAAAAAATATCTGGAATCATATGGGGAGCAGATGGAAAAAACTGCGTTTTCGGGAAAAATGCCTCAGATTTGACCTGTTATGTCTCTGTATCATCCTGCTGTCTGTGGTATGCGGAGCCGGCAGAGGAAAGACAATACGGGAAGAATGGCAGCTGATGGCCTGGAGCCGGAATCATCAGGAATCCCAGGCTGCACAAAGTCAGGAAAATGTGGGAGAATCCCAGGGAGAGGTACCCCAGGAATCACCGGAACGTGCCGGAGACGAGAAGAAAAAGATTGCTCTTACTTTTGATGACGGGCCCCATCCCCAGTATACACCGGAAATGCTGGAGGCCCTGAAAGAGCGGAATGTAAAGGCCACGTTTTTCCTGCTGGGAGAGGAAGTGGAAAAATATCCGGAAATTGTAAAACAGATTCAGGAGGAAGGCCATCTGATCGGAAATCATTCCTATAAACATGAGCAGCTGAGCAAACTGCCCATGGAGCAGGCATGCAGCCAGGTGACCAGGACAAATGAACTGATTTATGCCATTACAGGGGTGTATCCATCCTATCTGCGTCCGCCTTTTGGAGACTGGCATGAGAAACTGGACGGTGAGGTGAATATGGTGGAGGTACTCTGGGATGTGGATACGCTGGACTGGTCCAGCCAGAATCACAGTAATATTGTGAACCGGGCCATGAAAAATCTCCATGAAAATGATATTATACTCATGCATGACGGATATGAAACTTCAGTAACTGCAGCCATGGAAATTATAGATACCCTGCAAAGCCAGGGATATGAGTTTGTGACGGTGGATGAACTTATCTTTGAATAGCCGGAAACAGGTGACGAATAAGTCGGAAAATGGTATAATATGTACAGAGGAGGAATGCAACATGGACTTATTCGATTACATGAGGGAGCAGAAGCAGGAAAAGGAAGCTCCTCTGGCAAGCCGCCTGCGGCCCGTCAGATTAGAAGAAGTGGCGGGCCAGCAGCATATTATAGGAAAAGATAAGCTGCTGTACCGGGCCATACAGGCAGACAAACTCAGCTCCGTGATTTTTTACGGGCCTCCGGGAACCGGAAAGACCACGCTGGCGAAAGTGATTGCCAATACCACCAGTGCGGAATTCACCCAGATAAATGCAACCTCCGCAGGGAAAAAGGACATGGAGGAGGTAGTAAAACAGGCAAAAGACAATCAGGGGATGTACGGGAAAAGGACCATACTGTTTATTGATGAAATTCACCGTTTCAATAAGTCCCAGCAGGATTATCTTCTGCCTTTTGTGGAGGATGGTACTGTCATTCTGATAGGAGCCACCACGGAAAATCCGTATTTTGAGGTAAACGGGGCGCTTTTGTCCCGTTCCATTATTTTTGAGTTAAAGCCTCTGGAAAAAGAAGATATCAGGAAGATTCTGCAGCGGGCCGTCACTGACCAGGAGAAGGGGATGGGAAGTTATCAGGCAGTGCTGGAAGAAGAAGCCCTTGAATTTCTGGCAGATGTGGCGAACGGGGATGCCAGGGCAGCGTTGACGGCCATAGAGCTTGGGATTCTTACGACACCCAGGGGAGAAGACGGAAAAATACACATTACCCTTGAGACGGCTTCTGAATGTATTCAGAAACGGGTGGTTCGTTACGATAAAACAGGAGATAACCATTACGATACCATTTCTGCCTTTATCAAGAGTATGCGGGGTTCCGACCCGGATGCGGCAGTTTACTATCTGGCCAGAATGCTCTATGCCGGAGAAGATATTAAGTTTATTGCCAGACGGATTATGATATGTGCCTCCGAAGACGTGGGAAATGCAGATCCCAACGCACTGACGGTTGCCGTCAGTGCCGCCCAGGCAGTGGAACGGGTAGGAATGCCGGAAGCACAGCTCATTCTTTCCCAGGCTGTAACCTATGTGGCCAGCGCCCCCAAAAGCAACGCCTCCTGCCTGGCAATTGGAAGCGCCATGGAGGCAGTGAAAAACACCAGAACAGCTCAGGTTCCGGTACATCTGCAGGATTCTCATTACAGAGGAGCAGGAAAGCTGGGCCATGGACAGGGATATCTTTACGCCCATGATTTTCCTGACCACTATGTAAAACAGCAGTACCTTCCGGATGGGCTGACAGAAGCCTGCTTTTACGAACCAACGGAAAATGGATACGAAAAAGAGATAAAATCATGGCTGACGTATCTGAAAGAGAGACAGGAACCATAGGGAAGCTGCCGGGGTATCTGAAAGAAAGCCAGGTACTGTGAAAACTTCTGAAAAGTCTCTGTTATGCGGACAGATGTAAATTTGTGAAAGAAAATGCTTTACAATCTGGGAAGAATGGTGCATAATAGGAAAGGTTGAGAAAAGACAGATAAATCAGATAATTTTGTAAACTGGAAATTCAGGAGGAATCAGATATGCAGTCATATCAGGAAATGAGCAGAGAAGAATTGTTAAAGGAAAAAGCGTCTTTGGAAGCAGCTTACCGCAAATATGCCAAAAGCGGGCTGAAGCTGGATATGTCCAGAGGAAAACCTTCCGCAGAGCAGTTGGATTTGTCCATGGAAATGATGAATGTATTGAACAGCAACATGGACCTGACCTGTGAAGACGGAACAGACTGCCGGAATTACGGGGTACTGGACGGGATTCAGGAAGCGAAAGTGCTTCTGGGTGACATGATTGAATGTCATCCTGACAATATTATTATTTACGGAAATTCCAGCCTGAATATTATGTACGATACAGTTTCACGGTCCATGACCCACGGTGTTATGGGAAATACCCCCTGGTGCAAGCTGGATAAAGTAAAGTTTCTGTGTCCGGTACCGGGATATGACAGACATTTTACCATAACGGAATATTTCGGTATAGAGATGATTAATGTGCCCATGCTGCCCACCGGACCCGATATGGATATGGTGGAGGATCTTGTGAGCAAAGATGAAGCCATTAAGGCAATCTGGTGTGTTCCGAAATACTCAAATCCTCAGGGAATCACCTATTCTGATGAAACGGTACGCCGCTTTGCAAGACTGAAACCGGCGGCCAAAGATTTTCGTATTTACTGGGATAACGCTTATGGCGTTCATCATCTATATGATATTGATCAGGATAACCTGGTGGAAATTCTGGCAGAATGCAAACGTGCAGGCAATCCGGACATGGTTTATAAATTCTGCTCCACCTCCAAAATCAGTTTTCCTGGTTCCGGTGTGGCGGCAATTGCGGCATCTGCCAATAACCTGGTGGAAATCCGGGAACAGATGCGGGTGGCAACCATCGGCCATGACAAGGTGAACCAGCTTCGTCATGTGAGATTTTTCGGGGATATTTACGGTATGACCGAGCATATGAGGAAACATGCGGACATCCTGCGCCCTAAATTTGAAATGATTATTGATACCTTTGAACAGGAATTGAAGGGCAGAGATGCAGGTACCTGGATTGCACCCAAAGGCGGTTACTTTATTGCGTTTGAAGCGTTAGAAGGCTGTGCAAAAGCCATTGTGGCAAAAGCGAAAAAAGCCGGAGTGACCATGACCCCTGCCGGAGCGCCTTATCCTTATGGAAAGGATCCCCGCGACACCACAATCCGTATTGCGCCTACTTATCCCACGCTGGAGGATCTGAAAATCGCAACAGATATTTTTGTAATCTGCGTTAAACTGGTAACAATTGAGAAAATGCTGGAACAGGGCTCCCGGACGTCCTGAGAAAATTCCGGCAGAAAGGATGGAAAGAAAATGGAAGTGCCCCTGAAACTGAACGAAGGTGTGACAAGCTGGGAGACAGTTATTTTCTTATATAATTCGGCTTTGAAAGAAGTGGGAACCAAGGTGGATATTCTGAACGATGAATTCCGCCACGTACATAAATACAATCCCATTGAATATGTGAAATCCAGAATCAAATCACCGGAGAGCATTGTGAAGAAGCTGAAACGCCATGGATATGAAAGTACCATTGAAAATATGGTAAACCATGTGAATGATATTGCAGGAATCCGGATTGTATGTTCGTTTACTTCCGATATTTACCGGCTGGCGGAAATGATTGGAAGACAGAATGATCTGACCGTTGTTTCCATTAAAGATTATATTAAGAATCCCAAAGACAGCGGCTATAAAAGCTATCATATGCTGGTGACAGTGCCCATATTTCTTACGGATGGGGTGGTGGATACCAGAGTGGAAATCCAGATCAGAACCATTGCCATGGATTTCTGGGCAAGTCTGGAGCATAAGATTTATTATAAATTTGAGGGAAATGCCCCGGAATATATCAGCCGGGATTTGAGGGAATGTGCCGGAATTGTGTCTATGCTGGATGCAAAAATGCTTTCTCTGAATGAAGCAATTATTCAGGCCAAAGAAGAACAGGGAGAAAAAGAAGGGTAAAATGAAAGTAACAGTTCTGACGGAAAATACAGTTTATAAGCGGGGATTTCTGGCAGAGCACGGATTGTCCCTGCTGATTGAAACAGCAGGAAAGACCTGGCTGTTTGATGCGGGGCAGAGCGGAGTGTTTCTGCAGAATGCAGTGAAAATGAAGGAAAATCTGGAGCAGCTGGAGGGGATTATTTTAAGCCACGGCCATTATGACCATTGCGGCGGTATGAAAGACTGGGCAAAAAAGTGGCCGGAGGGTTCTCCGGTTCCTGTTTACATGAATCGGAAAGGGTTTGAGCGGAAATATTCCAGTCATCCCGTTACGGGACACATGCTGTTCAGCGGTATTCCGGAAGAAGCGGAACGCTGGATGAAGGAAAAGGCAGGTCTGGTTCTGACAGAGGAACCATGCCATGCTGTTTCGGAGCATGTTTATCTTCTGTCTTCCATTCCGCGTAAAACGGATTTTGAAAAGATACCTGCGACTTTCTGGAAAGAGACACATCCGGGAGCCGAACCAAAACGTGATACCATGGAAGACGAGCAGCTTCTGGTAATCCGGGAATCCCAGGGACTCTGTGTGTTTTCAGGCTGTGCTCATGCGGGAATCGTCAATTGTCTGAACTATGTACGGGAAACATTTCCAGGTGAAAGAATTCACAGTCTGGTGGCCGGAATGCACCTGAAAGGCTGCAGCAGCAGGCGTCTGCAGGAAACAGTCAGTTATCTGAAAGAACTGGGGGCAGATTTGGTGGTTCCTCTGCACTGTACTGGTCTGCTGGCGGCTGCCGCTGTAAAAGAGGCTTTGGGAGAAAGCTGTGTTCTGGCAGAGGCGGGGAAGAAGCTGGAGATTTAGAAAGCCCCCTGCATGCATGAAAAATGGGACCGGAAAGGTGTGATGGTATGGGACTGGCAGAATTTGAGCGGAAAAAAGAGGAAAAGATTAATGGTGTGATTTATGATATGTCACCGGCTCCCAGCTATCAGCACGGGATTATCAACAGCAATATTCACACAGCAATAAAGCAGGGACTAAAGGGGAGCATATGTATTGTATCCATTGAAAATCTGGATTTCAGATATCATCCGGAAGTCAGTGATGATTATGTATGTCCGGATGTGATGGTTCTATGTGACAGAAAGCACTTAAAAGGGGGAACTTACAGTGGTGTTCCCGGATTTGTACTGGAAACGCTGAGTCCGTCAAGTGCGAAAAGAGACCGGACAGAGAAAAAAGATATTTATGAAGCTGCCGGAGTGGAAGAATACTGGATTGTATCTCCTCAGGGAGCAGTTGAGATATATTATCTGAAAAATGGAAAATATGTGCTGGAACACAGTTATATTCTGCAGAGTGACAGGGAAGAGGAAGATTACAATGCAGATACACTGATACGTTTGAAGGGTTTTCCGCATATAACAATGACATTGTCAGAGATATTCGAAGGAACAGAATAATATTTTCCGGTATTGACAAACAGGAAGTAATGTGTTGCTTTATAATTACGATATAGTATGAAACCAGACCGGCGCCTGGGCAGAAAACTGCTCAGGTGCCATTTTGTTCTTCATTACAGGAGAAAAGAAATGAGGCAAAAAGCAAAGCAAAAGCAGAATACAGACATAATAGCTGAACTGCAAAAAGGGGCGGCAGGACTTTTTGTAATCTGTATGACAGGTCTGTTTCCGCTTTTTTACCAGGATGGCTATTTTAACATTGCAAATGCAAAATTACTGTTTTTTAATATCTGCTCTGCATCACTGATAGTTCTGACGCTTATATTTGCGGTAATTGGCTGGCAGCAGAAGGGGAAGAACCGGAAAATTTCAGGAGAAATAAAAAGGCGGACAGTCAGCCTCGGAAAAGAGGGACTGCGTAAAATACCGGCAGCAGCCTGGTTTATGGGAGCGTTTACGCTGGCGATTATACTTTCCACCATCTGTTCTTTGGACCCGTCAGAATCTTTTTATGGAACAGACGCCAGAATGCTGGGGGCCAGAGTGTTTCTGCTCTGTGTGGCTGTATCTGTGATTCTGGGTAAATATTTTCAGCCAGGTATCCAGACAGTATGGATTTTTCTGATTTCCAACGGAGCGGTACTGCTGCTGGGTATTTTTCAGTTCTGGGGCGTTAATGTATTTCATATGTGGGACGAGATGGATCCGGGACAGATGGGCTCTTTTCTGACTACCATCGGAAACATCAATGTCTGTTCTGGCTATTACTGTATGATTCTTCCCGTTGGAATGGTACTGTACTGTCTGTCAGAAACCTGTTTTTCAAAAACAGGTTACGGTGTGTTTCTGGTTCTGGGCTTTTATGGTGCTTATACCACAAATGCCGCAAGCTGGATTCTGGGTATCGGCGCCGCTTTTCTGGCAATGCTGTGGTTTTCCATGAAAGACAGTAAGCATATGGTAAGGTTTCTGGAACTGTGCCTGCTGTTCTGGACGGGCGGCCTGCTGCTGAAGCTGACATTGCTCATGTGGCAGGAAGGAAATACAAAAGCCTTTATGAGCCAGCTGTTTACAGGGCAGCAGCTGCAGAATCTGATGATACGACCCATGGTACTGCTGACAGAAGGAGCAATATTGATTTTATTGCTGTTCCTGGTGAAGCTGGCAGAAAGGAAAAAAAGGAAACTGCCCTGGAAGAAAATCAGAAATGTCCTGTTTGCCACTCTGGCCCTCCTCTCCGTAATCTGTATCATACTGGTTCTGACAGTGAACCTTATGAGTGAAAAGCAGTGGACAGGAACCTTTCAGTGGATGAACAGCTTAAAGCTGCAGGATACATTTGGAAGTGATCGGGGACTGATCTGGCGGCATACCGTAACAGCATGGAGTAAACTGTCTCCTGGCAGGAAACTTGTGGGCTGGGGGCCCAACTGTTTCCATCAGTTTCTGTATCAGTACCAGGGAGAGGAACTGGCGGCTTATGGGGGGCGTATCGTGGATCCCCACAATGAATGGCTTCTGTTTTTATCCATAACCGGAATTACAGGTGCAGTCAGTTATTTCGGACTGCTAATCAGCACTGCGGCCGATGCCGGGAAAATGGCCCGCAGCTGTCCGATTATGATGATGGGAACCGTAATGCTGTGCAGCTATATGGCCCAGGGCATGGTCAATAATCCAACCGTGTTCCTTACACCGAATCTTTTTCTGTTCCTGGGAATATTAAAAAGCCTGGAGCGGCATTATAAAGAAAAGATTTCCGGATAAATCTGATAAGATTTCAGGTCCGGATATGAAAATTTCTGTTTACAGAACGCTGGAATATTGCTATACTTTCATACGGAATATTTATCTGGAGGAAAGACCATGCCGGAAAGTAAAACAATTTTAAATCTTGCCATATCCGTGGGAGAAATTCTTCTGAAAAGCGGAGGGGAAATTTATCGTGTGCAGGAAACGGTGAGCCGCATTCTGGAGGCTTATGGAATAGAAGATTATCATGTATTTGTAATTACAAACGGAATTTTTGCCACTGTATATGAACAGCGAAAAGATGCAGGCAGCATGGTGCGCTATGTTCCCATAGGCGAGGTGAATCTGGAACGGGTTGCCCAGATGAATCAGCTGTCCAGAGAAATCTGTGAGAAAAGCTGTACAATAACAGAGGCATATGAGAAGTTAGAACAGTATCGGAATGCTTCCGGTACCGGGAATCTGGCGATGATTTTTGCCTGTGCCACAGGCAGCGCAGGATTCTGCTATCTGCTGGGCGGCAGGCCCTATGACAGTATGGTGTGCTTTTTTCTGGGAATTCTGCTGGAAGTGTTTTTAATTCTGGCAGCCAGACATCATGCTTCCAGATTTATCATGAATATTATGGGAAGCGCCATTGTGACCACAGGAAGCCTGATTCTGTATGTGGCGGGGGCCGGGATTTTATCAGATAAAATTATTATCGGCGGCATTATTCCGCTGGTGCCTGGGGTGGCTCTGACTACGGGAATCCGGGATTTATTCAGCGGAGATTATCTGTCAGGAAGCATCCGCATGATTGATGCGCTGCTCACCGGTATGTGTATTGCCATTGGAGTAGGAGGCGCCATCAAGATATTTCAGCTTTTATGGGGAGGGACACTGGCGCTGTGAGACAGGGAAAAATTTTGAAAAAGCGAATCAGGAGGTGGCTGTGATGGATCAGGTTCTGGTGTCCATGGCTGCTACCATGGCATTTGCAGTATTATTTCATGTACCACGGTCAGAATATCTGCTCTGTGCGGTAAACGGAGCCATTGGCTGGATGGTGTATCTTTTTTGTGTCGCCCATGGCACAGGCATTACAGTTGCCTCCATGTGGGCCACTCTGGTGCTTACCCTTGTGGCAAGGCTGCTGTCGGCGATTCGGAAAATGCCCGGCACCGTATTTCTGATCACAGGAATTTTTACTCTGGTGCCTGGGGCAGGTATTTACTATACGTCATATTATCTGATTATGAACGATCTGGAACAGTGCATGGCAAAAGGGATTGAGACGTTTAAAATTGCCGGAGCCATTGTGCTGGGGATGATTTTCGGGCTGATACTTCCCCAGAGTTGGTTTAACCAGCTGAGGAAAATATGGAAGAAATAAATATAGGATTTATGGCAGCAGGCCATGGAGTTTACTGCTTCGGGCAGGCGTACTCGTGTGAATAGAAGATGTCGCTAAAGCGACCGCACTCAGCGCAGCAAATCGTTCAGGTCCCTCATGAATGAGGGATCTGAACGGTTTGTTTTTGCATGGCAGAGCCTGTTTTATTTTTCACATTTCCAGAAATAAGCGCTGTAAGGAGGAAGTTCGCTTCCGCCGCCGAAATCGTGGGGCTGTCCGGTAATCAGATCTTCAGCCATACCGCAGCCGGCGTCAAAGTGGGCGGTATAGGGTTCACTGTCTGCATTGATGGCAACCAGTACCCGTTCCGTATCCGTTTTCCGCTCAAAGATACATTGTTTGTTAGTCAGTACAACGGAGCGGAAATCTCCATAATTCAGGGCATTGGATTCCTTTTTTGCAGCAGTCAGTTTTGCAACCCAGTCTGTCAGTTCATTCCATTCCGGTTTGTCAAAAGAGGGACGCAGAGAGGGATCTCCGTTTTTCTTATCCCCTTCTGCTCCCCATTCACTGCCGTAATATACGCAGGGGATGCCCGGCATACCGAAACACAGCGCATAAATCAGAGGAAGATGAGATTTATTTCCCAGAATAGTGGAGATTCTGGAAACGTCATGGTTGTCCACAAAGCTCAAAAGATGTTTTCCACGGTAGAGGGTCCAGTTTTCCGGTCCGAACTGCCGCAGCAGAGAGTGGTTGATTTCAAACATATTCATGGAATTGAAACTGGAGTGCAGTCCCTTGTAACACTCGTAGTTGGTGGCAGAGTGGAGCATGGCGTCGTTTACCAGCTGGTTGTAATCTCCGTGAAGCATTTCTCCCACCAGGAAAAAGTCTTCTTTCAGGCTGTCGCAGTGGCCGCGCAGTCTCCGTACAAAATCATGATCCAGACAGTAAGCCACATCCAGGCGCAGTCCGTCAATATCCCATTCCTTTACCCACTGGCTGACACTTTCCAGAAGATACTGAATGACCTCTTCATTTCTGAGATTTAATTTTACCAGGTCATAATTGCCTTCCCAGCCCTCATACCACAATCCGTCATTGTAGTTGGAATTTCCGTGGAAATCAATATGGAACCAGTCCCTGTAGCGGGAATTTTCCCGATTTTTAAGGACGTCCTGGAATGCAAAAAATCCCCGGCCTGCATGATTGAACACACCGTCCAGCACCACGCGGATATCTGCTTTGTGAAGAGCGTCGCAAACCTCCTTAAAATCTTCGTTCGTGCCCAGACGTACATCCACTTTCCGGTAATCTCTGGCATTGTAGCCATGGGTATCCGATTCAAACAGCGGAGAAAAATAGATGGCGCTGACGCCCAGTTTTTCCAGATGGGGAATCCAGTCTGCGACTTTTAAAATACGATGTTCTGCCACTCCGTCATTTTCAAAGGGAGCGCCGCAAAATCCCAGAGGATAGATCTGGTAAAACACACTTTCATAAGCCCACATAATCAATAAGCTCCTTTCTATAATAAGTAATCATCCCGTAACAGTCAGAATTTTCCAGGTGAAACAAGATAACTTCATTATAAAAAGAAATCTGTTTACTGACAATGGAAAAAGCTACAAAATTTTATCAGATAAAATGAGAAAATACGTTACTTTTCCGCAGGCATGGAAAAGATTGTGTTTTTTCGGATAATCCGGTATACTGAAAAGAGTTGAAAATGCGCAGATTGGAGGAAATTATGAATATACAGGCAATCCGTTCCTGCATGCCTGCATTTGAAGAAACCCTGCTTCCGGGGCTGGAACTGGAGGTGGCAGGTATTCCGGTACTGGCGGCAGGAGTATGCAGACGTGGAAAAAATCTGATGTTTTATTTATTTTCTGAAGGGGAAGATCCTGATGAACACATGGAAAAACGCATGAAACTGGAGAGGAAACGAAGAAAGGGAACCCTTACGAAAAGGGAAGAACTGCTGGCAAACGTGGAACTTCAGGAAGCAGGCGTGATGGAGGTTATTCGGGGGATCCGGGTGGCAGGCAGGGAATATCATTTTCAGTCCGGCAGCAGCGGAGTTCTGGCAGAATATAATCTGGAGGGAAGGATGCTGCTGTATTATCTTCTGTCACAGAACATGTCCTTTGGATTTTTAGAGACCAGGAAACTTTCCGGGATTCAGTGCACTGCCATGGAGCTGGAAGGGGAATACGAAACCATCCCTTTTTCCCAACAGGAATTTGCATGTCTGGAATTTCTGGAAGAAAAGCGTTATTATCATGTGCCGGTAAAGCGAAAAATGAAACTGCATGTGGGAAAACAGTCCGGCAGAAAACAGACTTTTTCCATGAAAATTCCAGACAGACGGGAGTGGGGAGCCGAATCGGTTCAGCAGCGGGAAATTACATATTATATTAATAACATAAGAGTGGAAGACAGCTGGAGGGAGATAAAGGCAAAATACGACGAAATGTTGGAACAGGGGATTTTGTCCGACGAAAAAGAGTATCAGATGTTTCTGAATCATCTGGAGGAAATCTGTCCTCAGGGCATGAGGAATCTGGTGGTGGAATATGAATGTGAGGAAGCCTCTCTGGAGTTTTATACCAGGGAACAGCTTCAGGAAAAACAGAAAATAAGAGAAGGGGATGAAGCGACTGCCTTTTTCCTGGCAGGAAGGGCAGCGAAAGGAAAAGGAATCCACGGAATGGAGCTGCGGGGCTGCGTAATACAGTATCCGGTGAAGCCGGATATTTCAGAAGTAAATCTGGAACTGCTCTGCGCATTTCTGATGCCGGAAAAAGAGAAAAATCAGCCTGACAGAGAAAAGCAAAGAGAGTGATATGCTGCATTCTGTACAGCCCCGTCCAATGCAGGATTTTTATTATTTTTTCCTGCCCATTTCTCTGGATTTTTCCACACAGGCCCGCTGGGCTGTGATAACTGCGCCGCGCAGGCCCTGATTTTCCAGTATGGCCACAGCTTCTATGGTGGTGCCTCCGGGAGAGCAGACAGCGTCTTTTAATACGCCGGGATGCGAGCCTGTTTCCAGAACCATTCTGGCAGACCCAAGGACTGCCTGGGCAGCAAATTTATATGCCTGGGACCGGGGCATCCCATCTGCCACAGCCGCGTCCGCCATGGCTTCCAGAAACAGAAATACACAGGCAGGGGAAGAACCCGATACGCCCACCACAGTGTCCATCATGGATTCCGGAACAATTTCACAGACGCCAAAGCTGTTGAAAATGGAACTTATTTCTGACAGCTCAGACTGGGAGATATTTTCGTTGGGGCACAGAGCGCTCATGGCTTCTCCCACCAGAGCCGGGGTATTGGGCATGGCCCGGACCAGTTTGACGGTTTTTTTGAAAAAACCTTCTATGGCGTCCAGGGACTGTCCGGCAGCGATGGATACCAGAATGGCGTGTTTTGGGATACTGTCTCTGATTTCTGCAATTATTTCCGGAAAAAGATGGGGCTTGACTGCCAGAAACAGGATGTCCGACAAGCTGGCAGCTTCCGGATTGCTCCTGGTGGTGCGGATCTGAAAGCGTTCCTGCAAAGACAGCAGAGTGCGTTCTGTTCTGGCGGTGGCAATGATATGGTCTTCTGAAGTGAGGCCGGAATTCAGGATTCCGCCGATGATGGCGCTGGCCATGTTTCCGCCTCCGATAAATCCAATTGTTTTATTCATAGTCTGAAACCTCCCTGTTTCACTATATCATAGCAGGTGAGGGACCATTGTGCAAGTGATAGAAATTTATTACAGGAGGGAACCATGATTTCTTTTGAAAATGATTATACAACGGGAGCACATCCCGATATTCTGAAAAAACTGGCGGAAACCAATCTGGAACCGGCGTCCGGCTACGGGGCAGACCCGTACTGTAAAAGTGCATGTGAAAAAATCAGAAAAGCCTGCGGTGCGCCGGAGGCGGATATTTACTTTCTGGCAGGCGGAACCCAGACAAACGCAGTTGTAATTTCCTCCATGCTCCGCAGCTACGAAGGAGTTCTGGCGGCTGAGACGGGCCATATCGGTGTCCATGAGGCAGGAGCCATTGAATACACCGGCCACAAGGTGCTTACGCTGCCGGGCCATCAGGGAAAGATCCATCCGGAAGAACTAAAGAGTTATCTGGAAAAATTTTATCAGGATGAGACCCACCAGCACATGGTCTTTCCGGGGATGGTGTACCTTTCCCATCCCACGGAATACGGAACCCTTTACAGCAGAGAAGAACTGGAGATGACAGGGGAAATCTGCCATAGTTACGGGATTCCTCTCTATCTGGACGGGGCCCGTCTGGGATATGGGCTTATGAGCCGGGAAAGCGATATGACGCTGGAGGATATTGCCCGGATCTGCGACGTATTTTATATCGGCGGCACCAAAATGGGGGCGTTGTGTGGAGAAGCAGTGGTATTTCCCGACGGAAATAGCCCCGGACATTTTCTGACGGTTATGAAGCAGCATGGCGCCCTGCTGGCAAAGGGGCGTCTGCCAGGCATCCAGTTTGACACCTTATTTACAGATAATCTGTATTTTGAAATCAGCAGCCATGTAATTGAGATGGCGGAACTTTTGAAAAAGAAGTTAAAGGAAAAAGGCTGTGTGTTCTACCTGGAATCTCCAACCAATCAGCAGTTCATTATTCTGGAAAACAGCAGTCTGGAAAAACTCAAAGAGCAGGTCGCAGTCAGTTTCTGGGAAAAGGCGGATGATACCCATACGGTGGTAAGGCTGGCAACAGGCTGGTCCACTGTGAAAGAAGATATTGAAAAACTGGGAGAAATTCTGGAATAGAGGAGGAAAGATGGAAGAAAAAAAGAAAAAATCAGTGGCAGCAGTTCTGATTGACGGGGTGGCAGGGATTTTTCTGCCCATTGTAAATTTAATGAGTGCAGCCGGAATTCTGAAAGGAGCACTGGTTATCCTGGCAGCTTCAGATTTGATTCAGGCGGACAGTGAAACATATCTGGTACTGAATGCCATGGCGGACAGCCTGTTTTATTTTCTGCCCATGCTGCTGGCTTTTACCGCTGCCGGGAAATTTGGTGCAAATCAGTTCACTGCTGTTGTAATTGCGGGAATTTTGTTATACCCTTCCCTTACCACAGTTCTGGAACAGGGGAATACCATTCATTTTCTGGGACTGCCTCTGCGGGGCGTTACCTATCATTCCAGTGTAATTCCCATTATTCTGGCAGTGGGGCTTTTGCATTTTGTGGAAGAGTTTCTGAATAAAGTGATTCCGGAGATGATAAAGGGATTCGTAGTTCCCCTGATATCGGTGCTGCTGGTGGGACTGGCGACGCTGGCTCTGTTCGGGCCCATGGGCGCGGTAACAGGAGATGTGCTGGCTGTTGGGTATGAGAAAGTATACGGACTGTCTCCGGTGGCGGCGGGAATTTTTCTGGGAGCATTTACCCAGCCTATGGTGATTTTTGGCTTCCAGTGGAGTTTTATCCTGATTGCCATGAACAATATTATGATAAACGGCTCCGATACGGTACTGGCATTGATGGGGCCGGCGGCATTTTCCCAGGCCGGAGCCGTATTTGCAGTTCTTTTGAAAAGCAAAGACAGAGCCTTTCAGTCCATTTGCGGTTCCGCCATGCTGTCCGCGCTGTTTGGCATTACTGAGCCGGCATTGTTCGGGGTAAGCCTTCCTCGGAAAAAACCAATGGCGGGTGTCTGTATTGGCGGCGGTATCGGAGGTGCGCTGGCCGGGCTTTCCGGTGCTCAGGCCATGTCTTTTGCTTTCCCCAGCCTTGTGACCTTTCCGGTATTTTACGGGGACGGGTTCGGAATGTATGTGCTGAGCTGCCTGGTGGCGTTTGCGGCTTCTTTTCTCATTACAATGATTTTAAAAGTAGAGGAATAGTACAGAACAGAAAAGCGGAGCTGTTGCTCCATAGATGATTACTCATCTGTTTTGCAACAGCCCCGCTGTCTTTGAACGTAATAATCAGAAATCTGTCAGATCTGCAGCTCTTCTTTCAAGGAAAGCAGTCATGCCTTCTGTCTTGTCATGGGTAGAGCAGGTAATACCAAACAGGTTTGCTTCCATTTCAACTGCATTTTTAATATCCATATCATATCCGTTGTTGATGGCAGCTTTTGCGATGGAAACAGCATAGCTTCCTTTGGAAATGATTTTGGAAGCCATCTTCTTAGCGGTGTCCATTAATTCTTCTTTTGCAACCACTTTGTTCACAAGGCCAATTCTGTATGCCTCTGCAGCGTCAATGTTGTCGCAGGTGAAGATAAGTTCTTTTGCACGGCCCATGCCAACCAGACGTGCAAGTCTCTGGGTTCCGCCGAATCCGGGGATAATGCCAAGGCCGGTTTCCGGCTGAGCAAAAGTAGCGTTTTCAGCAGCGATACGGATATCACATGCCATGGCGATTTCACATCCGCCGCCCAGAGCGAATCCGTTTACAGCAGCGATGGTAACCTGACGCATGTTCATCAGTTTGAAGAAAGGCTCAGCAGCTCTCATACCGAATGCCCGTGCTTCAGCAGCAGAGAAGTTTACCATTTCAGCAATGTCAGCGCCTGCCACGAAAGATTTGTAGGGGTTGTCTTTCTTGTCCGGGCCGCCGGTCAGGATTACAACCTTCACGTCGTCTCTTGCTTCAATTTCGGTCAGTGCTACATTCAGTTCATCCAGTGTTTCACTGTTCAGAGCGTTTAATGCTCCGGGTCTGCTGATGGTCAAAACAGCAATCTGATCTGCTACGTCCAGTTTTAAATTGTTCATGGGTAAAAACCTCCTAAAAAATTATGTAATATTGGTGTTTTCTGATACCTTTAATATATAACTTTGACAAAAATTTGTCAATAAGGAATAGCGAATCAGTCACGATAATAGTTACGGGCTGCCCGCCCGGAAAGCAGTGGGTGTACATCCGTATTTTCGTTTGAAAATCCGATTAAAATAAGAAAGGTTTTCAAACCCCGTTTCCGGAGCGATGCTGGCAATGGAATCAGAGGAAGAGACCAGCATTCTGGCCGCCATGGTCAGCCGGTAATCGTTCAGGTAATCAGTAAAGGAAACCCCCATACTGGATTTGAAAAATTTCATAAAATGAGACTGGCTGAATCCGCAGATACCCGCAGCGTCCTCTATGGTAATTTTTTCGCTGTAACTGGTTTCCACATATTTCAGAATATCCTTCAGACGATCCAGCGACCTGTGTTTTCGGCGGGGCGGAGGAGACGAGGAGGAAAACAGGGTGTAGAAAAAGGAAAACAGCTGTCCTTTGACGGCAAGCTGATAGCCGTATTCAAAGGTCCGGCAGATTTCATCCATGGCATTGAGGCACCGGGAAAGAGCGGGATACAGGCAGGAATCCGGGGAAAAATGATTCGGGAACAAAAGCTGACCCTGCATCAGCGGCTGGAAAAATTTTTCCGTACATTCATCACCCTGAGGAGCCATCAGCATATCCAGTCTGAAAATGATATTTTCGTACTCCATGGAAAAATCCTCGCGCTGTTCGATGGCGTGAAGCTGCCCTGGCGGAACCACCACAATATCCCCTTCCCGCACCGGAAGAGGCCAGAGATCCAGGGTAACCTGCCCCTGTCCCTTTTTTATATAGATGATTTCCATATCGTTGTGCCAGTGAAGAGGCACCATGGAAAAATCCAGGGGTATGCTGCACAGATAGATATTAAAAGGGAAGTTATCCTGTCCGTGAGATTTTGTTTCCTGTGTGTTTTCATATTCCAGAATGTTCATATGATACCACCATTTTTCTTTTTTTGATAGTATTGTACTATATTTTGCCATCATACTGCAAGAAAAATGTGGGAAATGGAGTTATACTCTGGTTGTGAAATAAAACGAAACACAGGAAGGATTTACATAAGGATTCGGAATAAGCGGGAGAAATTTCGGGCAACCTGAAAACAGAGATTCCGAAACATAAAAAGTTCCGATACTGTCCGGCAGGAAGGGCTGTCGGCGAACACTGTTATGGAGCCGGGAAACAGGCAGGAGGAAGAAAGAATGAGTGTGAATGTAAGAGAATTGCTGGAACAGAAATGCTGCAACAATATTGCGGCCTGCACCAATGAGCAGATTTATTACGGCCTTCTGGGCATCGTAAAAGATATGGCAAAAGAAAAAGAGAGCCAGGAAGGAAAGAAAAAAATCTATTATATTTCCGCAGAATTTCTGATTGGAAAACTGCTGTCCAATAATCTGATTAACCTGGGAATTTACGATGAAGTGGCAGAAATGCTGGCGCAGTATGGCAAAGATATCAGCCTGATTGAACAGGTGGAGCCGGAACCTTCTCTGGGAAACGGAGGACTGGGACGTCTGGCAGCATGTTTCCTGGATTCCATGGCAACCCTTGGAATGAACGGAGACGGAATCGGCCTGAATTACCATTTCGGCCTGTTTTTACAGACGTTTGAGAACCGTCTGCAGAAAGAAAACAAAAATCCGTGGATGGAAGCAGAGAGCTGGCTTACCAGAACTGACGTGACCTATCCCGTACAGTTCGGAGGATTTACCGTACAGTCCAGAATGTATGACCTGGATGTAACGGGATTTGAAAACAGAACCAACAAGCTGCATCTGTTTGACATTGAAACGGTAGATGAAAATCTGGTAGGAGACGGAATCAGTTTCAACAAGGGCGATATTATGAAGAACCTGACGCTGTTTTTGTATCCGGATGATTCCGATGATGCAGGACGTCTTCTGCGTGTGTATCAGCAGTATTTTATGGTAAGCAACGCGGCACGCCTGATTCTTTCCGAGTGCGAGGCAAAGGGATGTAAACTCTACGATTTACCGGACTATGCGGCAATCCAGATTAACGATACCCATCCCAGTATGGTAATTCCGGAGTTAATCCGTCTGCTGATGGAACGTGGCATCCGTATGAATGACGCCATTGATATTGTGTCGAAAACCTGTGCATACACCAACCATACCATTCTGGCAGAGGCGCTGGAAAAATGGCCCATGGACTACCTGAACCGGGCAGTACCTCAGCTGATGCCCATTATCCGTGAACTGGATACCATTGTAAAAGACAGGTTTGACGACAGATCCGTAGCCATTATTGACGAGGGAAACCTGGTACATATGGCAAATATGGACATTCACTATGGTTTCAGCGTAAACGGTGTGGCATACCTGCACACTGAGATTTTGAAGAAAAACGAACTGAATAACTTCTATAAACTGTATCCGGAGAAGTTCAACAACAAGACCAACGGAATTACCTTCCGCCGCTGGCTGATGCACTGTAATAAAGGATTAAGCCACTATCTGGATGAAGTTATCGGAACAGGCTGGCACAAAAATGCAGACGAACTGGAGAAACTTCTTTCCTTTGCCGATGATGAAAAAGTCCTGAACAGACTGTTGGAAATCAAACAGGAAAACAAGAAAAATCTTGTGGCATACCTGAAAGAAAAGCAGGGCGTGGAACTGGATGAGCATTCTGTTTTCGATATTCAGATTAAACGTCTTCATGAGTACAAACGCCAGCAGATGAACGCATTGCATGTGATTCACAAATATCTGGAAATTAAAAAAGGAAAGAAACCGGCTACTCCCATCACTGTCATTTTCGGTGCAAAGGCAGCTCCGGCCTATACCATTGCAAAAGACATTATCCATCTGATTCTGTGCCTGCAGGAACTGGTAAACAATGACCCGGAGGTAAGTCCTTACCTGAAAGTGGTGATGGTGGAAAACTACAACGTAACCAATGCGGAAAAGCTGATTCCGGCCTGCGATATTTCCGAGCAGATTTCACTGGCTTCCAAAGAAGCATCCGGAACCGGAAACATGAAGTTCATGCTGAACGGTGCCGTAACGCTTGGAACCATGGACGGAGCCAATGTGGAAATTGCAGATCTGGTAGGTGAGGAAAATATCTACATTTTCGGAGAAAGCTCCGACACCGTTATCGAACATTATGAAAAAGGCGATTACGTTTCCCGGAAATTCTATGAAGAAGATGAGGATATCAAAGAGGCTGTGGACTTTATTGTAAGTGAGGAAATGATGAAAGTGGGCCACAGAGAACATCTGGAGCGCCTCTATCATGAGCTGCTGAACAAAGACTGGTTTATGACGCTTCTGGATTATAAAGATTATGCAGCCAAAAAAGAAGAAATCTACAAAGATTATGAAAACAGAACTGCATGGGCGAAGAAAATGCTGGTAAATACAGCAAAGGCAGGATTCTTCTCATCCGACCGAACCATTGCAGAATACAACAAAGATATCTGGAAATTAAAATAATTCCTGTGAGACAGCAGGGCGGTTTCAAATCAGAGATGGTTTGAAGCCGCCTTTTTTATTCTATAGGAAATTCCTCTGGATTTCCTATAGAATAAAAGACAATTATCACACTGCGGCGGAAAAGAAATATGTCGCTAAAGCGACCCGCCGCAGGCGGAGAATCCTGCAAAGCAGGATTCTTTGTTCTCTTACAGGAAAGACCTTGTCACGCTAAAGCATGAAAGTATCTTTCCTGTAAGATAAAAATAATATGCGCAGGTTTCCCCGGAATGGAGCGGTGCCAGGCTATGTAAGTTTCCATGGAAAAAATCGGAAAAATGTGGTATCATTTTCTATTATAAAGGAAGAAAGCAGGGGGAACGGAAGTGAAGAGTTACAGAAAGAAGCGGAGGATACCCTATTCAGCCTATCATCTGGTACAGCTGCTTTGCGTGCTGCTGGCTTTGTTTGATATTGCGGTCACTGCAATTTCCACCTATGACATTATGGAAGAGAGCGTAAGTAACCAGACCGGGCTGACGGAGAGCAAGATTGCCGAATATATGAGCAACGTATGGAATCTGGCGGGTTCCATTGCAGAAAATGACAGGATGCAGAATACACAGGGAGCACTTGAGGAAAAAGTAAAAGGCCTGAAATCTTTTGCTGAAGTATACGGGCTCTATGCCATTGGAGTTGTGGATGCGGAAGGAACATATGCTTCCACCCATCGGGAGGGAACCGAAGATATCAGCGGTTCTGCCATATTTCAGGAATTAAAGGAAAGCCGCAGAAAGATGCTGACAGATATTTATCAGGCGAAAGAGGGTGGAAATATTCAGATTTTTACCGTGTGGCAGCCTGTTTTTAACGACAATACCGGAGAATGGAGCGGGGCTGTTGAGGTTTCCGTTTATTTTGACTATATGCAGAATATTATTGAGGGAGATTCCATTGACGGAAAATTTTATTTCTGTATGTATGACAGCGGATTTCGGGCGGCGGCCCATGCCAATATAAAAGCCAGAGGCCAGAGCTTTGATGATAATTTTAAATTAAACGACTGGGTCAGCAAAGGGGGAGAGGAAATCAGGGAGGCCATGGAGAACCGGGAAAAAGTTTCCTACTGGAAATTGTACGGAGGAAAACTTCAGTATGTAAAAAGCATTCCCATCCGCAACAGTAACTGGAGTCTGGCCATCCGCACCAATGTGGTGGAGTGCTATCGGATTTCCATGGTGGCACTGTTAAGCAAAATTCTGGTGTACACAGTGGTAATTATATTATTCTGGTGGAAAGGAAGCCGGGAATATAAGAAACGTCAGTCTGCTTTCAGCTGGATGACAGATATGGTGGATGAGATTTTCATTATGCAGAATGAGGATACCGGGGAGCTGGAGTATATCAGCAACAATGCAGGCCGGATTATGGGGTATTCCCCGGAGGAAATCCGTCAGCAGCAGGGGCTGATTGAAAAGTGGCTTCTGGAAAACCAGGTGGACATTGAGGAAATAAAACAAAGTCAGGATTACCAGTTTCAGCGGAGAATTACCAATCCTCATACCGGGGAGCAGCGGGAATTCGGCATTCATATTTATGTCAGATCCGGAGGCGGGGGAAATTACAGGATTGTTGTGATTACAGATAAGACGAAGGAAATTCATCAGCGGGAAGCGCTGGAAACATCTCTTCTGCAGGTGAAAAATGCAAGCCGGGCCAAGAGCAGGTTTTTGTCCAATATGAGCCATGATATGCGCACGCCCATGAATGCCATTGTGGGAATGACCACCATTGCCAGAATGAATCTGGATAATCCGGAGCGGTTAAAGGACTGTATTCACAAGATAGAACTGTCTTCCATGCACTTGAAAAGCCTGATTAATGATGTACTGGATATGTCAAAAATTGAGAGCGGCCATGTGGTTCTGAATGAGGAACCTTTTAATCTCAGAACCCTTCTGCAGGAAGCGGGAGCTGTAATGCAGGTACAGGCTGCTGCCAAAAACCAGGAGATGACCCTGGACATTGATTCGATTTCCCATGAAATGGTGGTTTCTGACAGTCTGCGTATTCAGCAGATACTGACCAATGTGCTGGGCAACGCCATAAAGTTTACACCGGAGGGCGGCAGTATCAGTCTGTGCGTGGAAGAGACAGAAAACCGGAGAGGCGACCGGCGGTTTTATGAATTTTACTGTATGGACAACGGAATTGGGATGACCAGGGAAATTCAGGAAAAAATCTTTGTGCCCTTTGAACGGGGAAATACGGGACAGACAGGCGGAATTGAAGGCACAGGCCTTGGAATGGCCATTACGAAAAATATTGTGAGCATGATGGGCGGAACCATAGAAATTATCAGTTTTCCGGGAGAGGGAAGTACCTTTATCATACGTCTGCCCCTGCAGAATGAGGTGATAGAAGAACCGGAGTCCACAGAAGTGTCTGAGACAGATGCCGGGAAGCCTGTCCAGTTCAAAAATGGCGAGGTACGGATTCTTCTGGTGGAGGATAACGAGCTGAATATGGAGATTGCACAGGAACTGCTGGGAATTACCGGGGCAGAACTTGAAATCGCATGGAATGGAAAAGAAGGGATTGAAAAATTTGCGGAAAATCCGGAAAATTATTTCGATATCATTCTGAGCGATGTGCAGATGCCGGAAATGGACGGGCATGAGATGACCAGGGCTATCCGGCAGATGAACCGGGGAGACGCCAGAATCATTCCCATTGTGGCCATGAGTGCAAATGCATTTTCCAGCGATGTGCTCAAAGCAAGGCAGGCGGGCATGAATGGACATATTGCAAAGCCCATTGATTTAAAAGATATTTACCGGATTCTGAAAAAATGGATTCCGGATGAAAAGCAGATTCAGGAGCCCGGCGACTGAAACAGGACACAGCCTTTTTCGGGGTAGCCTGACGGTCCGGGGTCAAAATGGAGATTGAGATGAAATATACACAGATTGTTCCGGGGCGTTTTGAGAAACGTCTCAACCGCTTTGCGGCTCTGGTGGAACTGGAAGGCCGAATGGAAACATGCCATGTAAAAAATACCGGAAGATGCCGGGAACTTCTCGTTCCGGGGGCAGCCGTATGGCTGGATAAAAGCGATAATCCCAACCGTAAAACAGCCTGGGATCTGATTACTGTCAGAAAAGGAGAAACTCTGATTAACATGGATTCCCAGGCGCCCAACAGGGCAGTGGGGGAGTGGCTGAAACAGGGAGGGTACGCCCGCAGGAAAGAAGGAGAGGACTTTCCATTTTCAGATATTACTTATATAAAACCGGAATGCAGATATGGCAGCTCCAGAATAGATTTTTATGTGGAAGCAGGACAGGAAAAAGCGAGAAAAATTTTTATAGAAGTAAAAGGCGTTACACTGGAAGAAGATGGAATTGCAAGATTTCCCGATGCGCCCACAGAACGGGGGATCAGGCATATGCTGGAACTGGAACGGGCAGTCAGAGAGGGATATGAGAGCTATATCCTGTTTGTAATTCAGATGAAGGGAATCCGGTATTTTGAGCCCAATGACCGAACCCATCCTGAGTTTGGAGAGACACTGCGGCAGGTACAGAAAGCCGGAGTGGGTGTTCTGGCCTGGGACTGCAGAGTTACAGAGGATGAAATATGGCTGGACAGGCCTGTGGAAGTCAGACTGTTACCCGTTTAATAAAAAACTCCGCCACGGACGGAGCTTTTTTATTAAACGGGTAATACTGTTTACCATGAAATATGAAATCACATGATTTCTGTAAAGCAGAATCCTTTTTATTCTTCTCTGGATGGCTCCGGAAGCCGCACGAAAATTTTGCTGATCCGGTTTTTATCCATATCTTCAACCCGGAAAAACAGACCTTCCGGCGTGGTGACAGATTCGCCCGGTGTGGGCAGATGATCCAAAAGACCGATAACGTAACCGCCAACCGAATCATAATTGTCAGATACCAGATCCAGATTCAGAATGTCATGCAGGTCGTTGAGATTCAGAGAACCCTGTATCATATATTCCAGTTCACTGATTTTCTGGACAGGATCTTCTTCATCCATGTCGTATTCATCCCGGATTTCTCCTACAATTTCTTCCAGCAGATCCTCTAACGTGATTAACCCTGCAGTTGCTCCGTATTCGTCCAGCACAATGGCAATATTGATGGATGATTTACGCATTTCCAACAGGAGCTCCGCAGTATTTTTATGCTCATAAGTATAATAGGGCTTTCGCATAATGTTGCGGATGGAAAAATGGTCTTTATCTTCATAGAGAAGAAGGTCTTTCATATTGATAATACCCACCACATTGTCTGTGGAATCTTCAAACACCGGAAGCCGGGTAAATTTATCTTCACGGAAAATGTCCAGCAATTCCTGATAAGTGCTGTTAATATCAGCAAATGTCATATCAATACGGGGTACCATAACCTCTTTTGCCTGGGCATCGCCGAAATCAAACACATTGTTAATCATTTCCCGTTCTTCTGTTTCAATTACTCCCTCTTCATGGCTTACATCCACAATAGTGCGGAGTTCGTCTTCTGTCATGGTGTTCTGAGCGCCGGAAGCATCCACACGCAGCAGAATCAGAAAACCGAGTGCCAGCTTATTAATAACAAAAATAACAGGAGTGAGCAGTTTCATAAGTCCGCTGATTGTGCCTGCATAGGCCAGGGAAATTTTATCCGCATGGATGGTGGCAAAAGTTTTGGGTGAAATTTCACCGAAAATCAGTACCAGTACCGTCAGAATACCTGTGGCAATTCCGGCGCCCGCATTGCCGAAAATCTTTGTGGCAAGGGTGGTGGCCAGAGAAGCGGAGGACAAATTTACGATATTGTTTCCAATCAGTATGGCACTGAGCATTTTACCGGAGTCATCTGTAATCTCCAGTACCTTTTTCGCCCGTTTGTTACCTTCTTCCGCCATGCTTCTGAGACGGATTTTATTAGAAGTGGTCAAAGCTGTTTCTGCAGAAGAAAAAAATGCAGATAACATTAATAAGATAATAATGATAATTAATTGTATGACGTCACCTGAGTCCAAGTACATCTCTCCTTTCAATACATTAATATACCGGATACAGGAGGATTTTGCAAGGAATTCCCTGAAAATTCAGGAAAAATTTAGAAATCCCTTTTCTTCGCAGGAATAGTTTTAAACGGTCGGGAATAAAATATCATAGAATCAAAAGGACATCCACAGGAGGGAGGAAAAGGGATGGAAAAGAAACTATGGAAGGCCTCGGCCAAAGGGAAGGGGGAAAACAAACCGAATATTTCTGTATTGTCCATATTGAAAATTCTGCTGGTTATGTATATGGTGACGGGAGCCCTGCTGCTGATTCTCTCTGCCATGCTCTATAAAATGCAGCTCAGTGAAAGCGTTGTTTCCATTGGGATTGTCCTGATTTATGTATTATCAGGATTTACAGGGGGATTTTTGAGCGGAAAGGTTATGAAACAAAAACGGTTTCTGTGGGGAATGACCATGGGCGCCTGCTATTTTCTGATTCTGGTACTGGGCTCTGTGGTATTTCAGAAAGGAATCAATATGGATTTGTCGCGGTTTGCCACCACCCTGGTGCTCTGCACAGCATCAGGGATGACCGGCGGGATGGCAAGCTGAATTCAGACATAAATGATCTGGAAAGAGTGGAAACATGTCTCTGATATGTTTCCGCTTTTTTCTTCTATAGGAAATTCCGTTGGATTTCCTATAGAAGAAAAAACAATGATGCGCAGCTCGCGGGGTTGATGTTTATTGCGGCGCATTCTTTTTTATCTTATAAGATTAGGGTGTCAAAAGTCTGTTCCGGTCAGGATTAAGATTTTTTTAAGAAATTAATTGAGTTTTATTTTTGAAATCATTATTATAATGTCTGTATGATAAAAGTGAGATTTGGAAATGCAAGGAGAAAAAAGACATGGAACAACAGACCATTTTGGTAGTGGATGACAACAAAGAGATTGTGTTTTCTCTGGGAAAGCTCCTGGAATACGAAGGTTATCGGATTCTGAAAGCATATGACGGACTGGAGGCTCTGGAAGTATTAAAGGAACATACGGTGGATCTGATTCTGCTAGATGTGATGATGCCCCGGTTAAACGGGCTGTCGGCTCTGATGAAAATCAGGGAGACCAACAGGATTCCCGTAATTATTCTGTCGGCGAAAACCGAGGAGAGCGACAAGGTTTCCGGCCTTGTGATGGGGGCGGACGACTATATTGCCAAGCCTTACAATCCGGCGGAACTGGCAGCCAGAGTGGCAGCCCAGCTTCGGCGCTATCATACCTGGGGAGGCGGTGCACCAAAGGCTCAGGAAGACCAGATTGTAAATGGCAGTCTGGTGCTGGATCGGAAAAGTAAAAAAGCGGTTGTGGACGGAGCGGAGGTAAAGCTGACAGCCACAGAATATAAAATTCTGGAGCTTTTGATGGAACATCCGGGGCAGGTATTTTCTGCAGAAAAGATTTATGAGAAGGTCTGGAAAGAAGTGGCCAGCTATACCGTGGAAAATACGGTGATGGTACATATCCGCCATATCCGGGAGAAACTGGAAATTGATCCGAAAAATCCAAAATATGTAAAGGTGGTGTGGGGCATTGGGTACAAAATGGAAAAATACTGAAATCAGCAGGAAGCTGAAAAAGCTGCTTCAGAAAATATTAAAAAAAGATGAAATATTTCTGATTCCGGGGATTTTGGGTATTGTACTGGGGACTATGATGCTGACGGATATGTTGAGTTATCGGTATATGACCACAGAATACAATCTGGGCAGGGGAGGTGTGATGAACTTCTGCTTTGCTGCAGGTGTGACAGGAATACTTCAGTTTGGACTGCGGTATTTCAATAAAAACTGGCAGGTTCAGTCGGAACAATTTTTTCAGGAATGGGAAAAAAAACAGCATAAACTGAAGCTGGCGACAGGAATTATTGCAGCAGTTGGGCTTTTTATAGCGGTAAAAAATTTTCGTTACAGACTGAACCATACCTGGCTGTTCGGAAATCTGAGTGCAGCTTATATTCCTGTGGGAACTGTACTGATTCAGTGGATTGTGAGTAACCTTGTCATCAGTTTCTATATGAAAAAAAAGCTGAAGCTCTATATGGAAAATCTGGAACAGATTAATCAGATAAGCCTGGAAACCGCATTACGCAGTGAACAGATGAAAGTGGATCTGATTTCTAATGTGTCCCATGATTTGAAAACACCTCTGACCTCCATGGTGGGTTATCTGGAACTGATGAAAAAAGAAGAACTGAGCGACGTGGTGGCTGATTATCTGGAAGTTCTTTCCAGAAAAGCGCAGAAATTAAAGGAAATGATTGACAGTCTGTTTGATCTGGCCAAAACCAGCAGCGGAAATGTGGAACTTCATATGGAGCAGATGGAAATGAACTGTCTGATTGAGCAGGTGCAGGCAGATATGGGAGACCGTATAGCAAAGAGCGGCAGAGAGTTTGTGGTGATGCTGACAGAAGAACCCACAGATTTTATAGCAGACAGCAGCTACATGTACCGTATTTTTCAGAATCTTGTGGAAAATGCATTGAAATATTCCCAGGAATACACCAGAATTTTTATGAAATCCTCAGTCATCCACGTAAAAGAAGAAGGAAGCACGGAAGAGACCGGGCAGAAAGTACGGTTTGAAATTACCAATACCTCCAGTTATCAGATGAATTTTACCAGAGAGCAGATTGTGGAGCGGTTTGCCAGAGGAGATGAATCCAGAACCACCGAAGGCAATGGACTGGGCCTTGCCATTGTAAACACTTATACAGCCGCACTGGGCGGCACCTTTGATGTGAAGATCGACTGCGACCAGTTTAAGGCTTCCGTGGAATTTTTGAAATAAATGCTTTTCATCCACAAAAAAGTGTGATATACTTTGCCATGAGGAGGGGCCCGGCAAAGCCGGGAGGAGCCCTGATGGCTTTGCCATGAGGATTTACCATGAGGATTTGCCATGAGGAGGGGCCCGGCAAAGCCGGGAGGAGCCCTGATGGTTTACCGGAGGGGCTCGGCAAACCTGAAATTGCCCCTGAAAATTTCTAAGAACAGAAAGGAAGTATTTTTATGAAACATGTAAAAACATTAAATACAAAAAGATTACAGAACACAGTAAAAAGAGGCGGCTGCGGAGAATGCCAGACCTCATGCCAGTCTGCATGCAAGACAAGCTGTACCGTAGGAAACCAGAGCTGTGAGCATAAATAATTTCCGGCAGAATTATGTTCCCGTCAGGGGATGGGCAGCCAGGACAGGCGCCCGAAGAGCATAAGAATGTAAGCATGGACCGTTCGCAATCAACGAGCGGTCATTTGTGCGTTGATGGCCATGGGCCTGTGAGACGCCGGGATTACATACGGAAAGAGAGGAACTGGCAGTGGTTCATCAGTATAAAAACAACGGTTACAATATTGTTCTGGACGTCAACAGCGGTGCGGTACATGTGGTGGATGACATGGTTTATGATATGATTCCCCTGTTTGAAACCTGCACCAGAGAAGAAATTATTTCCCGTCTGGGCCGGGACTATCCGGAAGCTGAGCTTGCAGAAGGATACGAAGAAGTCAGGACTCTGGCTGAAGAACAGCAATTGTTTACGAAAGACGAATATGAGGATTACATGGGGCAGTTTCAGGATCGTCCCACGGTGGTAAAAGCCCTGTGTCTGCATATTGCCCATGACTGCAACCTGGCCTGCCGTTATTGCTTTGCGGAGGAAGGGGAATACCACGGAAGAAGAGCAGTCATGTCTTATGAAGTGGGAAAAGCTGCCCTTGATTTTCTGATTAAAAATTCCGGAAACCGCCGGAACCTGGAAGTGGACTTTTTCGGCGGTGAACCTCTGATGAATTTTGAGGTGGTAAAGAAGCTGGTAGCATATGGAAGAGAGCAGGAGAAAATTCACAATAAGAATTTCCGGTTTACCCTGACTACCAACGGTGTACTGCTGAATGATGAAATCATGGAATTTGCCAATCAGGAAATGGCAAATGTGGTGCTGAGCATTGACGGGCGCAAAGAGGTAAACGACAGAATGCGGCCTTTCCGAAAAGGGGCAGGCAGCTATGATTTGATAGTACCGAAATTTCAGAAATTTGCAGAGAGCAGAAATCAGGAAAAATACTATGTGCGGGGAACTTTTACCCACAATAACCTGGATTTTTCCGAAGATGTGCTTCATCTGGCGGATCTGGGATTCCGGCAGATTTCCGTGGAGCCTGTGGTGGCAGAACCTACAGAAAGCTATGCTCTGCAGGAGGAAGATCTGCCCAGGCTGTTTGAAGAATATGACAGGCTGGCTCAGGAATTAATCAGGCGCCAGAAAGAAAACAGAGGTTTTCATTTCTTTCATTTTATGATAGATCTGGAAGGCGGGCCCTGTGTGGCAAAACGTCTGTCCGGCTGCGGCTCCGGAACAGAATATCTGGCAGTGACTCCCTGGGGAGATTTGTACCCCTGCCATCAGTTTGTGGGAAATGAAGAATTTCTCATGGGAAATGTGACGGAAGGCGTAAAGAATCTTCAGCTTCAGAAGGAGTTTAAAAGCTGTAATGTGTATGCAAAGGAAAAATGCAGGAACTGTTTTGCGAAGTTTTACTGCAGCGGCGGCTGTGCTGCCAATTCCTGGAATTTTCACGGAAGTATTACAGATGCTTATGATATCGGTTGCGAACTGCAGAAAAAGCGGATTGAATGCGCAATTATGATAAAAGCGGCGCTTGCGGAAGAAACCTGCTGAATCAGGCGGAAAAAGCAAAGGCGGCAGAATAAGAAATCTAAGAGAGGAAAAAGTCATGAAGAAAAGTAAAGCGACAGGGATACTGGTTCTGATTCTGGCAGTTATGGCAGCCATGACCTGGTATGCAGGAACCATTATCTCAACGGTTGGCGTAGGTGAGAACCGTAATATCAGGCTGGGACTGGATCTTGCAGGCGGTGTCAGCATCACTTACCAGGCGGTGGAAGACAATCCATCGGCGGAGGATATGAAGGATACTGTCTACAAGCTGCAGAAGCGTGTGGAAACTTACAGCACGGAATCTACCGTATATCAGGAAGGAAATAACCGGATTAATATAGAAATTCCCGGTGTTTCCGATGCAAATGAGATTCTGGAGGAACTTGGAAAGCCAGGCTCTCTGGAATTCCAGAATGAAGCAGGGGAAACCCTTGTGACAGGAACAGATATTAAAAGCGCGCAGGCAGGCACCTATAACGACAATATGGGGGCACGCCAGTATGTGGTAGAGCTGACCCTGACAGATGAAGGGGCCGAAAAATTTGCCAAAGCCACTGAGGACAATGTGGGCAAAACAATGCCTATCGTTTATGATGGACAGACCATCAGCGCGCCTGGTGTGGATGAGGCAATCACCGGAGGAAAAGCCCAGATTGACAATATGGAAAGTTTTGAGGCGGCAGAAGAACTGGCTTCTACCATCCGTATCGGTTCTCTGTCTCTGGAGCTGGAAGAACTCCATTCCAAAGTGGTAGGCGCTCAGCTGGGAGAAGAAGCCATTTCCACCAGTCTGAAAGCGGCATTAATCGGTCTGATCCTGGTTATGCTGTTTATGATGATTATGTATCGTGTACCCGGATTTACTGCCAGCATTGCGCTGGTGCTCTATTCTGCGCTGACGGTATGGGCCCTGTGGATATTTGACATTACCCTGACCCTGCCCGGTATCGCAGGTATTATTCTGTCCATTGGTATGGCGGTGGACGCAAACGTTATTATATTTGCCCGTATTCGTGAAGAAATCGGCGCAGGAAAAACTGTAAATTCCGCCATTAAAATCGGATATGCCAAAGCCCTTTCCGCTATTCTGGACGGTAATATTACTACCCTGATTGCAGCAGTGGTATTGGGAACCCGCGGATCCGGTTCCGTCAAAGGCTTTGCCTACACACTGGGAATCGGTATTGTGCTGTCCATGTTTACCGCTCTGGTAATTACCCGCTGGCTGATGAAATGCTTCTATGCACTGGGGGTTCAGGATGCGAAATTCTATGGCGCCACCAAAGAGCGCAAGACCGTTCAGTTCCTGCGCAAACGTGTGTTATTTTTTGCCATATCAGGGCTGCTGATTCTGGCAGGAGCTGTTGGAATGGGAATCAACAAATCCAAAGACGGAAATATTTTAAATTACAGTCTGGATTTTGTAGGAGGAACCTCCACCACGGTTACCTTTAATGAAGATTATTCCATCAATGAAATTGATGAGAAGATTGTTCCGGTTGTGGAAGAAGTCACAGGAGATCCCAATGTCCAGACTCAGAAAATTGAAGGCACCAGTCAGGTGGTAATCAAGACACGTTCCCTGGAACTGGCAGAGCGTGAATCTCTGAATCAGGCTTTGATTGAACAGTTTGGAGTCAGTGAAGACGGAATTATTGCAGAAAATATCAGCTCAACCGTAAGTAATGAGATGAAATCAGACGCAATCTGGGCAGTGGCAATTGCCACAGTATTTATGCTGATTTATATCTGGTTCCGGTTTAAAGACATCCGTTTTGCGGGAAGCGCTGTTATCGCCCTTCTGCACGATGTACTGGTAGTGCTGGCATTTTATGCCATTGTAAGAACTTCCGTAGGAAATACCTTTATTGCATGTATGCTGACTATCGTAGGATATTCCATCAATGCCACCATTGTTATTTTCGACCGTATCCGTGAGAATCTTGGCGGAGCCAGAAAAAAGGATCCGGACAGCCTGATGGAAATTGCCGACCGGAGTATTACCCAGACATTGTCAAGAAGTATCAATACTTCACTGACTACCTTTATTATGGTATTCGTGCTGTTTATTCTGGGCGTCAGCTCCATCCGGGAGTTTGCCCTTCCGCTGATGGCAGGTATTGTCTGCGGTGCTTATTCCTCCGTATGTATTACGGGAGCGCTGTGGTACGTGTTTAAAGTAAGATTTGCAAAGAAATAAATAGAATATTTTTCAGAAAAGATTACAGGCGCCTTCTTAAGAGGGTGCCTGTGATTTTTGTGGGAGAACGGATGTAATGTATCCTGCTGCTGTTATTCCGGAGAGGATTCTTTTTTCATGCGGACAGGATAATTCAGCTATTTATAAATGACAATCCGGTTTCCGGTATAAATCCGTGTGCTTCCCTGTGGAGGAAGATAAAAAGGAGAAACCGGAACTCCGATATCTCCTTTGAAGTGCTGTTTGATATAGCAGAAACTTAAGCCTCTGCGTCTTCTGTTTTCTTGCCTGCCCAGTCATCAAATTTATCCATAACTGCGTCATATGTTCTCTGAGAAATGTCAGGCAGTTTGGAGCCCCATGCTCCGGTAGCAGCCTTGAAGCCCTTTTCAAAAGCAGCTTTCATTTCTTCAATTTTGGAAGTATCGCCGCCGGTGAGAGCTTTTGCAAATTCCACAATACGTTCGGAAGTCTGTTCAACGCCCCAGTATCCGTCTTCTGCAATGTCAGCCTGCGCCTGAGCTTTTACGTCAGCGCTTACGGTATATTTACCGCTTGCAAGGAACTTCCACATATCATCGGCCTGGCCGATTTTGGTTCCCTGGCTGGTCATCATTTTCTCTACCAGACTTCTGAGCTGTGCAGTTCTGGTTTCCGTATCTCTCTTCATGCGTGCAACGATTTCATCTTTGGAATAAATGCTGTTTTTAGCAGAAGTTTTGGTTTCATTGCTCTTCTCATATACAACGCCTTTATCAGCGGCGGTATTTTTGGAAGATTCCGTATTCTCAGCAGCTTTGACCGTATTCTGCTGAACGGGTGCGGTATAAGCCGCAGCACTGCTGTTTACACTATTCACACTGTTTACGCTCATAGTTTTGTCCCTCCCTGGTATTTTATTACTCCGAAAGGCCTGAAAACATTTAAAGCTCGGAGCAATAAGTGGTTATCCATAACTTTTGATTCCTCAACAATTATATCGGAAATCCAGGGAAAAAATTAACACTTTTTCTGATTATTTTGCATTTTGTACCTGGCGGATCAGGTCATAATTGCTGTCTCTGGCTTCCACAAAACCGGTAACAGGAGTGGTAATACCGGAAAAGTCTGTAAAACTGGTGAAGGCTTTCTTCAAAAGCTCAATTCGTTCCGGGTCCATATTTTTACTGAACGCAATGGCGTCTTTCTGGATATTTCCGGTAATGGAAATAATATTGATGCCGGACATGTCAGTTCCTGATTTCTGCATTTTTTCATAGGCTTCGTTATAGGTGGCGCCTGCGTCAAATTCGCCGTTCAGCACACCCTGAATCACCTGGTCGTGGCTGCCCGCAAAGGAAACGCTGGAAAAAACAGATTCCGGATCAAGGCCTGCCTCTTTGATACTGTGTCTTGCGTACAGATAACCGGAAGCGCTGTTTTTATCCACATAGGCAAAAGTTCTGCCAGGTAAATCTTCCAGAGTTTCTATACCGGAGTCATTTCTGGTAATAATATAACCGTTATAATAATCCTTGCCGTTAATCAGCGGAGTGGCAATGGGAATTAATGGGGTCATCTCAGCAGCAGTGATATAGGCAAAAGGTGAGAACCATCCTCCGTCAATGGTACCCTTCTGAATCTGGTCTCCCAGAGAAAGGTAGTCCTTTACAATGATAATTTTCACTTTTAATCCCAGACCTTCAAAGATACGGGCCAGCACCGGCTGATACATGTTCCTGATATCATTGGGGGAGGTAAAAGGATTGATACCGATAACAACCTCATTTTCATTTTTGATGGTACACATGCTGTACTGAAGATTTTCACACATGGAGCTGATATTGTCGCAGCAGGACAGCAGGGTTTCCGTTTTTTTCTGATGCTGGGCAATCAACGCTATGGAATCATGGGACTGGTTGGCAGAGGTGGAAATCGTATCTGTCAGTTTGCCCAGAGCATCTGTCACGTCTGAGGATACCTCCACATTGGTCTGGGAAACAGCAGTCAGATTGCCCATATTGCGCTTGATATCTGTCAGGGATTCATGGGTTCCGGTAAGGATGTTCACCGTACTTTCCACAAATCCGTTCAGCTTCTGAATAGAGTCCTCGGAATGTTTGGTGGATTCATGGCTGCTCTGAATATTTTCTTCCAGTTCCTTTACAATTTCTTCAATTTCATTGATAAAGGAATCTGTCTCATCGGAAAGTTTTCCCACTTCCCCGGCCACAATGGCGAAGGCTTTGCCGGCTTCTCCTGCATGGGCGGCAGTGATGGAAGCATTTAAGGATAAAAGGGTGGTTTCTTCTGAGATATTCTTAATGTACTCCACGATTTTGTGAATGTTCTGGGAAGATTCCAGCAGCTTCAGATTGGTTTCCTGAGTAATCCGAAGTGTTTCATTCAAATCATGAAGCATGTGATAGGTTTCTTTGATGGTTTCATTTTTTTCCGTGATGTTTTTTAAAATAGCATCTGCTTTTTCTTCCACCAGCCGGATATGTTCGTTCATGGTCTCGCTGTTCTGGTTGACCTGCTGAATTTTTTCCTCCACAAAAGTGGCCTGTTCCAGATTTTCGGCAGAAGAATCGGCAATTTTCTGATTATTGTTTACGAGGGTGGAAAATGCTTCTTTATTTTGTTTGGCAATCCAGAGCAGATGTTCCGTATCAAATCCAAGGGTCTCCATCATGTCGCTGATTTCGGTAATGATACGTTCATGTTCTGCCACGGAGAGTTCATTTCCTGCAGATTCAGTTCTGGACGGCTCATTGATTACGGGCTCCGGCTGCTGTGATTTTGCTAAAAAATTCTTAAACAAATGTCTCAGTCCCTTCCTGATAGTGTGGTTTCATAACCTGTGTCTGTTCGGACGGTATAACATCTGCTGACATTATACTAGGATGGTGCATTGTTCTGTGATATGTGAACCAGTATCTGTCCGGCAGCATAATACCAGCAGATATTATACCAAATAAAGTATAACAGGAAGAATTTTATTATGCAAGACAACACATAAAAAAATCTGTCAAAATGCGACAAAAAAGCTGCTATTATTCGGAAATTATTGACTTTTCCGGTAAAAAATGTTTAACTTATAACAGAAAGTATGTATACAAAATACAGGAGAAATGCTATGAAGGAATTAAGATTAAAAGCTCTGGCAAAGATAAATCTGGGGCTGGATGTGCTCAGACGCAGGGAAGACGGGTATCACGAAGTAAAGATGGTTATGCAGACCATAAGGCTGTATGACAGGCTCATATTAAAAAAGACGGACAGGCCGGGAATTCAGGTTAAGACAAATCTGTATTATCTGCCGGACAATGAGAACAATCTGGTCTGTCAGGCTGCAAAACTTCTGCAGGATGAATTTGGACTGGAGGGCGGGATGGTCATCAGCCTCCGGAAGTTTATCCCGGTGGCTGCAGGCATGGCAGGAGGCAGTTCCGACGCGGCGGCGGTACTATATGGAATGAACCGGATGTTTCATCTGCAGCTTTCCAGAGAAGAACTGATGAAGCTGGGGGTTCGAATCGGCGCGGATGTGCCCTATTGTATTATGCGGGGAACCGCTCTGGCGGAGGGAATCGGGGAGCAGCTTTCCGCACTGCCGCCCATGCCGGAGTGCCAGGTGGTGATTGCAAGGCCTCCCGTCAGTGTGTCCACAAAATTTGTATATGAGAATCTGAAACTGGAGAAGGATACGGTGCACCCTGATATTGATATGCTGATAAAAGGCCTGAAGGAGAGGGATTTGCATCAGGTGGCCGCCCATATGGGAAATGTGCTGGAAAGCGTTACCATTCCCCACTATCCGGTAATTGCCCGTATCAAAGAGGAAATGAAAGCCGGCGGAGCCCTCAGCGCCATGATGAGCGGGAGCGGCCCCACAGTGTTCGGACTGTTTGAAGATAAGGAGAAGGCGGAGCAGACCTGTCAGGGACTGCGGCAGGGGACGCTGGCAAAACAGGTGTATCTGACAGAAATTTATAATACGTTTCGAACGGAGTCTGCAGGAAAAGAGGAGTAGAAAATGACGGACAGGCTGGAATTAAATATGAATGCATATCTCCC